>Ga0075420_100000092_pt1 | contig 55910 bp, 51 predicted proteins | sample SoiMetdeltSBSDD4_FD_75296 | JGI IMG/M metagenome (GOLD analysis project Ga0075420, IMG submission 75296) | Bulk soil microbial communities from a Populus tree surrounding site in Tennessee, USA - Soil MetaG P. deltoides SBSDD4 | ecosystem: Environmental > Terrestrial > Soil > Tree plantation...
GCCCGCGTCGCCGACACCAACCGCAATCTCGTGATCTTCCCGAACCTCGTCATCAACGACGGCTCGTCGGTGACGGTGCGCACCTTCTATCCGGAAGGCGCGCACAAGATGCACGTCACCGCCTGGGCGCTCGGTCCGGTCGAGGAGAGCGAGAGCGCGCGCGCCCGCCGGCTCGACGCCTTCCTCACCTTCTACGGCCCCGGCGGCTTCGCCACGCCCGACGACGTCGAGGCGCTGGAGCTGGTGCAGCAGGGCCTCGCCAACTGGCAGGACGACCGCTGGTCGGAGATGTCGCGCGGCATGGGCAAGGAAGGCGAGCAGCTCAACAGCGACGAGCATCACCTGCGCATCTTCTGGCGGCGCTGGAACGAGCTGATGGGAGCGCGCGCATGACGATTGCCACCAAGAGCGTGGTCACCCGTGCGCAGGTCGAGGATTTCCTCTACCGCGAGGCCGCGCTGCTCGACGAATGGAAGCTCGACGAGTGGCAGACGCTGCTCACCGACGACGCCACATATTACGTTCCGCCGAACGACAAGCTCGACGGCGACCACCGCTCGACGCTGTTCATCATCGCCGACGATCGCGAGCGCATCCGCCAGCGTATCATCCGCATCAACGACCCGAACTGCCACGCCGAATATCCGAAATCGCGCACGCGGCGAATGATCTCGAACGTGCGGATCGAGAGCGTGGAGGGCGACCTCGTCACCATCACCGCGAATTTCGTCTGCTACCGCTTCCGCCGCAACGAGCGCATCCGGGAGTATGTCGGCGGCTATCGCTTCATCCTGAAGATCGCCGGCGACAGCTTCCGCATCAAGGAGCGGCGCGTGTATATCGACGCGCACGAGCTCGGCTCGCTCGGGTCGGTGAGTTTTATTTTGTAGTGTGTCGTCATTGCCGGGCCGCCGCGAAGCGGCGAGATCCGGCAATCCATCCATTCGCGAAGAGATGGTGCCACCGCAACTCGGGCTTGCCCGAGTTGCGCAACGGGATGGAGGCACAAGTCGGTTAAACCTGACTTGTGATGTCAAGCCCGGGCATGACAGCCGGAAAAGTCAGCAGAAACTCGAAATAAGGTCCAATCCCAATGTCCAAGCTCGATGCCCTCTTCGAAGAACTCGTCACCGCCAACCGCATCCTGGCGACCGAAGGCGTGGTGGACTCGTTCGGTCACATCAGCGTCCGGCATCCCGACAATCCGCAGCACTTCTTCCTGTCGCGCGCGCGGGCGCCGGATTGTATCGAGGAGAGCGACATCATGGAGTTCACGCTCCAGGGTGAGCCGATCAACCCGGGTAGCAAGGCGCCCTATCTCGAGCGCTTCATCCATGGCGGCATGTACGAGGCGCGCCCCGACGTGCATTCGGTTGTGCACAATCACTCGCCGAGCGTGATCCCGTTCGGCGTGACCGGCAAGAAGCTCCAGCCGCTGCTACACATGTGCGCCAATATCGGCCACCAGGTGCCGACCTGGGATTCGCACGACGCGTTCGGCGACACCGCACTCCTGGTCGAGAATGTCGCCATGGGCCGCGATCTGGCCAAGGCGATGGGGTCGGGCCGCACCATCCTGATGCGCGGCCATGGTGCGACGGTGGTCGCGCCCAACATCCGGCACAGCGTGTTCATTTCGGTCTATCTCGAGGTCAATGCCAAGCTGCAGATGCAGGCGATGGCGATGGGCGACATCAAGTTCCTCACCGACGGCGAGGTCGACAAGATCATCGACCGGACCGGGCCCTACACCCTCAACCGCGCCTGGGAGAACTGGTGCCGCCGCGCCAACCGGCCGGTGACGCCGCAGCCCGCCTGACGCGGCCCCGGCCGCGCCTGTAAGAATGACTGCTTCCCTGCTACGATGAACCGGCCGGCGCAGGGGGGGCGGGCCGGCGACGACGTACACTACCAATCGGGCGGATGACATGTCGGGACGGTCGACCATCTCTGCGGAATATCGCGCGCAGCAGCAGGAGCTGCACAAAAATCCTGACTACGGCGTAGCGTCACTGGGCTTTGCGCCGGTGGTCAAGACGCTCATGGAGCAGTTCGGCGTCAAGTCGCTCAGCGACTATGGGGCCGGCAAGTGCAACCTTCGGCGCGGCCTGAATGAACTCGGAAAGATGGATTTTGAGTACTTTCCTTACGATCCGGCATTTCCCGAGTATGGCGATCCAAGGCCCGCCGACATAGCCTGTTGCATCGACGTCCTCGAGCATATCGAGGAACCATTTCTCGATGCCGTGCTCCTGGACCTGAAAGACATCACCCGCAACATCGGGTTCTTTTCCATTCATACCGCACCGGCTGTGAAGCACCTATCGGACGGGCGCAATGCGCACCTGATTCAAAAGCCATCATCCTGGTGGCTTCCGAAGCTCTGCCAACACTTCGAGATCGCTCACCTGCAGGGCGCGCCCGGAGGCTTTTGGGTCATGGCTGAACCCCGCTGATCCGCGGTCTCCCCGGCAACCGGTGATGGCAGCGCCGCCTTGGAACCGCGAACGGCATTTTGTCATGACCCTGTCAGACCGGCCGCGCTCCTGTTATGGTGAGTTGCCGCCTCAACCAGAATGGGCGGCGAGGGGAGACCGTCATCCATGTCCGTGATTGCGATGCCGTCCGGTCGCGACGCCGCGCCAGCCGCGCGGAGCGTGGAACCGATTCTCACCGTCGACAGCATCGTCAAGCAGTTCGAGACCCCGGACGGCGTGGTCGCCGCCGTCGACAATGTGTCGCTGGCGGTGAAGCCGGGCGAGTTCTTCTCGGTGATCGGCCCGTCCGGTTGCGGCAAGTCGACACTGTTCAACATCATCGGCGGCCTGCTCGATGGCTATGACGGCGCGGTGCGCGTCGGCGGCGAGCTGGTGCACGGGCCGCATGCGTCGATCGGCATGATCTTCCAGGAGGAGTCGACGTTCCCCTGGCGCTCGGTGATCGACAACGTCGCGTTCCCGCTTGAGATCGCCGGGCTGCCGAAGACCGAGCGTTACGACCGCGCCCGGCATTTCGTGTCGCTGGTCGGGCTCGACGGCTTCGAGCGCCGGTTTCCGGCCGAGCTGTCGGGCGGCATGCGGCAACGGGTATCGATGGCGCGCACGCTCGCGGCGCAGCCGAAGATCCTGCTGATGGACGAGCCGTTCGCGGCGCTCGATGAGCAGACGCGGCTGCTGCTGGGCGACAAGGTTCTCCAGATCCAGCAGGAGCTGAAGCAGACGACGCTGCTGATCACCCACAACATCACCGAGGCGGTGCAGCTTTCCGACCGCATCATGGTGATGACCTACCGGCCCGGGAAGGTGAAACGGATCGTCGACATCGATCTGCCGCGGCCGCGCAGTTCGGAGATCGTTTCGAGCGAGGCGTTCGGCCGTTACGTCGCGCAAATCTGGAGCGACCTGCGCGAAGAGGCGACGCGCGGCATGCACGACGACGAAACCCGCCGGGGCGGCGCCCCGCGATGAGCAGGCCGGTGCCGTTCAGCAAGAGCCGCTATTTCCCGGCGGTGCTGGGGTTTGGATCGCTCGCGGCGTTTGTCCTGGCGGTGGAGCTTCTGGTCCAGGTCGACGTCATCAACCGCTTCCTCATCCCGCCGCCAAGCGAGGTCATCGCCGCGATCCCGCGCGTCATCATGCAAGAGCACGTGCTCTCGCGCTTCATGCTGACCGCCGGGGAGGCGCTGGTCGCCAGCGTCCTGGTCACGATCTTCGGCGTCGCCGGTGGCGTGCTGCTCTACCAGTTCCGCCTGCTGCGGCTCGCGACCGAGACCTGGGTCGCGGCGATCGCGGCCGCGCCGCTGGTGCTCATGTATCCGCTCTACCTGGTGATCTTCGGCCGCAACGCCACGACCATCGTGATGATGGGCTTCACCGCGGGATTGGCCCCGATCATCCTCAAGACGCTGGAAGGCCTCGCCGGCACCCGGCGGGTGCTGATCAATGTCGGCAGGAGCTTCAACCTCACGCGCTCGCAGCAATTCTGGAAGATACTGTTTCCGGCGGCGCTGCCGACGATCTTCGTCGGCATGCGGCTGGGGCTGATCTTTGCGCTGATCAACATCGTCGGTGTCGAGTACCTGATCAATTTCGGCGGACTCGGCCAGCTCATCAACGAGCTGGCGGAGCGCTTCGACCTCCCTGGCACCTATGCGGCGATCTGTTTCGTGATTCTGGTTAGCATCATCGTGTTCATGTTGACCGAAAGGCTTGAGCGATGGCTGAGACCGGCAAGCTGAGCCCGGCGGTGCTTCGGCAGGGCTGGGTGCGCGTGCACCCGGTCACGGCGCTGCGCCTCGCGATCATCATCACCGTGCTGGTGGCCTGGGAGGCGCTGGCGCAATCCGGACTGCTCTACCGCGACGTGGTTCCGTCGTTGGCCAAGATCGCTGCGTCGCTGTTCGCGCTCCTGACCGTGCCGGACATGCCGTTCCGGCTCGACTGGTCGTGGCTCGGCATTGCCACGGACATCAAGATTCCGCAACTTTACTGGCACCTGTACGCGACGTTCTACGAGATCGTGCTCGGCATGCTGTTCGGCGGGCTCAGCGGGCTTGCGGTCGGTATCGCGATCGGCGGCTCGAAGCTGCTGCAGCGCGCCTATGAGCCGTTCCTCTATTATCTCGGGCCGTGCCCCAAGATCATCTTCTTCCCGATCATGATCATGTGGTTCAGCGTCGGCCCCGGGTCGAAGGTGGCGATGGGCGCGGTCTCGTGCTTCTTCCCGGTGGCGCTCAGCGTCGCCGGCGGCATGCGCGAGATCGACAAGGTGCTGATCCGCGTCGGCCGCAGCTTTCGCGCCAACACCTGGCAGATGGTGACCAAGATCTACATGCCGGCGATGCGGCACCCGATCATCAATGGCATGCGGCTGGGCCTGGGTGTGTGCCTGATCGGCGTGCTGCTGGCCGAGACCAAGCTGTCGAACCGCGGCGTCGGTCATCTGGTGATCGATGCCTATACGCGGTTCGACATGCCGCTGATGTATGCGCTGCTGATCGTGCTTTTCGTGATCTCGATCGGCGCCAATGCGCTGATCGGCCGGTTCGGCGGGCTCGACACCATCAGGCGCACGTAGCGTATTTGTAAGGGAGACGAACGATGTCCGTTGCAACCTCGACCAAGCCGGTACAATCGCTCAAGCTGCCGACCCACCGTGGGCCTTACTACGCCGGCAAATGGCAGAAGCCGGTGACCGAACGCTATGCCGAGGTGACCGCACCTGGCTCGGGCGCCTCGCTCGGCAAGGTCGTCGACGGCACCGTCGCCGATGCCGAAGCGGCGATCGCCGCCGCCAAGACGGCATTCAAGGAATGGCGCCGCGTGCCGCCGCTGGAGCGCGCGAAGATGCTGCGCGCCATCGCCGATGTCCTGCGCAAGAACGGCGATGAGCTTGCCATGCTCGACGCGGCCGATTGCGGCAATCCCTATACCGAGATGATGCGCGATGCGAATGCAGGCGCGGCCCAGCTCGATTTCTATGCCGGTCTCGTCACCGAGATGAAGGGCGCCTCGATCCCGATGGGGCCGGACTCGGTGAACTTCTCGGTGCGCGAGCCGCTCGGCGTCGTCGGGCGGATCATCCCATTCAACCATCCGTTCATGTTCGCGGCCGGCAAATCGGGCGCGCCGCTGGCCGCCGGCAACACGGTGGTGCTCAAGCCGCCGGAGCAGGCACCGCTCTCGGCGCTGCGGCTGGCCGAGCTGATCGACGGCATCCTGCCGCCCGGCGTGTGGAATGTGGTGCCCGGCGGCCGCGAGGTGGGGCAGGTGCTCTCGAGCCATCCCGATGTCGCGATGGTCGCGCTGATCGGCAGCGTGCCGACCGGCCGTGCCGTGATGAAGGCCGCCGCCGATACGCTCAAGCCGATCCTGCTCGAACTGGGCGGCAAGAACGCGCTGATCGCCTATCCCGACGCCGATCTCGAAGCCGTCTCGGCCGCGGTGGTCGACGGCATGAACTTCACCTGGTGCGGACAGTCGTGCGGCTCCACCAGCCGCGCCTTCATCCATGAAAAAATCTACGACGCGGTGCTCCAGCGCGCGGCGGAATCGGTCAAGCGTTACAAGCCCGGCGATCCGACCGATCCCGCGACCACCATGGGTTCAATCATCAATCAGGTGCAATACGACCGGGTGATGAAATACATCGCGGCGGGCAAGGAGGACGGCGCGCGCCTGGTCAGCGGCGGCAAGCGGCCCGACGATGCCAAGCTCGCCAAGGGACTGTTCATCGAGCCGACGATCTTCGCGGATGTGAACATGGGCATGCGCATCGGCAAGGAGGAGATCTTCGGGCCGGTGCTTTCCGTGTTCAAATGGAAGGACGAGGCGGAGATGCTGGAACAGGTGAACCAGGTCGAATACGGACTCACCTGCTCGATCTGGACCAGCGATCTCACCACCGCGCACCGCACTGCGGCGGCGGTCGAGGCCGGCTTTGTCTGGATCAACGAGGTGTCGAAGCATTTCCTCGGCGCGCCGTTCGGCGGCTACAAGCAGTCCGGCGTCGGTCGCGAGGAATGCATCGAGGAGCTGATCCGTTTCACGCGCGAGAAGAACATCCACGTGAATCTCAAGCGCCGCAGCGGCGGCCACTAGGTCTTGCCGATAGCTTTGCGGCCCGTCCATGCTTGTGGGCGGGCCGCAATCTTTATAGCCTTCCACCAAAGCCGTACGCGCCACGCAGCGCGCCGGCATAACGGGGGAGGGGTTGTGATGCGCAGGATCGTCTGCATCCTGGTGGCTGCCTTCATTCCGGCCAGTGCCGGCGCGCAGCCTCAGCCGAAACCGGAATGGGCTTTTCCCGTCCCCGACAAGGTGAAGGTCGAGCCGCGCTTCGCGCCCGATCGCCTGCGCACCGTCAACGGCGTGTCATACACGCGCGCGGCGGTCGACGATTTCTACAACGTGCCGCTCTGGCGGCCGCAGATGCATCCGTCGATGCCGAAGATCGTTCAGCACGGCAACAAGGACACCCAGGTGCGTGCCTGCGGCTCCTGCCATCTGCCCACCGGCACCGGCCATGACGAGTCCGCCTACATGGCGGGGCTGCCGGCAAACTACTTCATCCGCACCATGAACGATTGGAAGACCGGCGACCGAAAGTACGGCGCGAGCATGATCGGCATGCTCAAGATCATCAGCGATGCTGAGATCCGCGAGGCCGCGCTCTATTTCGCGGCGCTCAAGCCGACGGCGTGGATCCGGGTGGTCGAGACCGACACCGTGCCGAAGACCTATACCGGCATGACCACGCGGCGCCTGGTGCACCCGGACGGCGGCACCGAACCGATCGGCAATCGCATCGTCGAAGTGCCCGAGGACGAGGAAGTGGTGGTGCATCGCGATCCGCTGTCGGGCTTCGTCGCCTATGTGCCGAAAGGCAGTATCGCGCGCGGTCGAGAATTGGTGACGACCGGCGGCGGCAAGACGCCGCCGTGCGGTATCTGTCACGGTTCCGATCAGCGCGGGCTTGGCGACGTGCCGGGCCTCGCCGGCCGGCACCCGAACTACATCGTACGCCAGTTGTGGAATATGCAGAACGGTGATCGCGTCGGCACCTCGGCGGCGCTGATGAAGCAGGTCGTCGACAAGCTCAGCCCTGACGACATGCTGGCGATCTCGGCTTACGCCGCGTCGCTCGCGCCGTAGCTGCTCCGCGCGTGCGCCGAACGCTTGGTGCACCAACCCTTGGTGCGCCAGCTCTGGGTGCGCCAACGTGGGCATGTGAAATTGCTGACCCGTGGAATTTCTGCAGCGCGATGCAGACCGCGACATGCCGGCGAACATGTCGAGAAAAAACCGGGCCCGTAAGGGCCCGGTTCAGTTTGTCGGCGCGGGGGCCGACATCACCTTCCAGAGGGGAACAACTGCCGACAATGTCCATCGCGATCTGGGAGGATGGGCGACAGTTTGTCAGCAGCTAACGGTCTCAGTATGCCGAGCAAAACGAGTCGGACAACACGGCAAGCCGCATGCCAGCCATGCGGCCTTGGCAACATGAAGCGGTTCTTGGCACATAAAGACTTGGCAACCTGTGACATGCCAGCGCAGCAAAGCGCCTAAATAGCGCCTAAAAATGCCAGCGTTGCGCCTTGCTGACGAGAAAATCGCGGAAGACCTGCACGCGCGCGACCGACTTGAGCTCTTCCGGGTAGACGAAATAGCAGTCGTAAGCGAGCGAGCTTGAGCTCTCGCCGAACAGCTGAACGAGGCCGCTGCTTTCCTCGACGAGATAGTCGGGCAGCATCGCAATACCGATGCCGCGCTGGCACGCCCGCAGCACGCCAAGCACGTTGTTGATGGTGAGCCACGCCTTGCGGGGATTGCCGCCGTCGTGGCCCTGGGTCAGCAGCCAGTTGCCGGTCTGTTGCAGCCATGGCGGCACGGTGCCGCCGAGGATGACGCAACGGTGCTTGTCGAGCTCGTCGACAGAGCGCGGCGTGCCGAAGCGCTTGAGATATTCCGGTGACGCACAGGCATGGAAGTGCAGCGAGAACAGCTTGCGCTGGATCAGGTCGGGCTGGATCGGCTGCCGCAGCCGGATCGCGACGTCGGCCTCGCGCATCGCGAGGTCGAGTTCTTCCTCGGTGGTGAGCAGCGTGATCCGGATGTCGGGATAGAGGTCGATGAATTCGCCGAGTCGCGGCGTCAGCCAATGGACGCCGATGCCGGGCGTCGTGGTCACCTTGAGCTCGCCGTTGGGCCGTTCGCGCGTATCCGTCAGCTTGGCGCGCGCCGCCTCGAGCTTCATGAACACTTCGTGTGCGGTACGGTGCAGCAACTCGCCCTGCTCGGTGAGGATCAAGCCGCGCGCATGACGATGGAACAGCGACACCCCGAGCTCCTGCTCGAGCGCCGACACCTGCCGCGACACCGCGGACTGCGACAGCCCGAGCTGCTCGCCGGCATGGGTAAAGCTTCCCGCCTCGGCAGCGGCGTGGAAGACCTTCAGTTTATCCCAATCCATCTCTCAAGCCTTTCCCTTCCCGCTGCCCCGAACCTTAGGGAAGGGACCTATTCCGCCGCGACCCGCGGCTCGGCTTCGCCATGCGCGGCGAGAAATTTTTCGGATTCCAGCGCCGCCATGCAGCCCTGGCCGGCGGCCGTCACCGCCTGGCGATAGATGTCGTCGGTCACGTCACCGGCGGCGAATACGCCCGACACGTTGGTCGCGGTCGAGTGCGGCGCGGTTTTGATGTAGCCGCCGGCCTTCATCTCGAGCTGGCCTTCGAACAGCGCCGATGCCGGCGTGTGGCCTATTGCGATAAACACACCATCCGCCGGTACTTCGGTGCGGGCGCCGGTCTTCACATTGCGCAGTACCGCACCCCTGACCTTGAGCGGTGTGGCGTCGCCGGTCACGTCGTCGAGCACTGAGTCCCAGACTACGGAAATCTTCGGGTTCTTGAACAGGCGGTCCTGCAGGATCTTTTCGGCCCGGAAGCCGTTACGCCGGTGCACGACGGTGACCTTGCTGGCGAAATTGGTGAGGAACAGCGCTTCCTCGACCGCGGTGTTGCCGCCGCCGATCACCAGCACTTCCTTGTTGCGATAGAAGAAGCCGTCGCAGGTGGCGCAGGCGGAGACGCCGTAGCCCTTGAACTTCTGCTCCGACGGCAGATCGAGCCAGCGCGCCTGCGCGCCGGTCGCGATGACGAGCGCGTCGGCGAGATAGACGTCGCCGGAATCGCATTCCAGCCGGAACGGCCGCTGCCCGAGCGTCACCTTCATCACGTGGTCGGTCACGATACGGGTGCCGACATGCTCGGCCTGCTTTTGCATCTGCTCCATGAGCCAGGGGCCCTGGATGACGTCGGCGAAGCCCGGATAATTCTCGACGTCGGTGGTGATGGTGAGCTGGCCGCCGGGCTGGATGCCCTGGAGCAGGATCGGCTCCAGCATGGCGCGGGCCGCGTAGATGGCGGCGGTGTAGCCGGCCGGTCCCGACCCGATAATCACGACCTTGGCGTGGGTCGTCGTGCCCATTTCAACAGCCTCTGGACGGTGATTGTTGGCAGCCATGCGGGCCGCTTGTTCCGATAATTTAGGCCTTCCCCCGAGCTATGCAATAGACGCAGGGCGCGCGCCCACAGTCATTCGGCCGCATCCACAGTCTCGCTGCATCCGAATACCGCTGCGCGCAATAATGTTTCGCGGCGGCTTCGGTCGCGGTAAAGCAAGGCGGAACTCGACCCGCAGGGGAACCGCCGTGCCCGCCCGCCTCGATGCCATCGACCGCAAAATCCTCAAGGAGCTGCAGGACGACGGCCGCATGACCAATGTGGACCTCGCCCAACGCGTCGGGATTTCGGCGCCGCCGTGCCTGCGTCGGGTGCGGGCGCTCGAGGAGGCCGGCTACATCAAGGGCTACCGCGCGCTGCTCGACGAGAAGAAGCTCGGCTACGAGGTGACCGTGTTCGCGATGGTCCATCTCATCAGCCAGGCCGAGGCCGACCTCAAGGCGTTCGAGACCTTCGTGCGCAAGGCGCCGCTGGTGCGCGAATGCTGGATGCTGTCGGGCGAGATCGACTTCATCCTGAAATGCGTGGCGCCCGACCTCACCACGTTCCAGGCCTTCGTCAGCGAGTTGACCGGCGCGCCCAATGTGCGCAACGTCAAGACGTCGCTGACGCTGCGCAACGCCAAGGACGCGGCGATGGTGCCGATGGACGGCAAGTAAGACGTCGGGCGCGCGCGCTATTTGACGCGGTACGGACGCATACCGGCCTTTGAAACCGGTTTCCCCTCGTCGGGGTCATGCACTAACATCCTCCCCAATAAAAAATGGGCTCAGCCTAGGGAGGAGCACCGTGACGACCAACCGCCGGACCTTCGTGGCCGGGGCGCTGGCCGCGACCGCGGCCACCGCCTTGCCGATGCGCAACGCACTGGCGCAGCAGGAGCTCAAGCTCGCGAGCTTCGTTCCGCCGACCCACGTGATCTGGACCGACGTGATCACGCCGTGGACGCGCGAGGTTGCCAAGCTCAGCAACAGTCAGCTTACCGTCCGGCTGTTTCCGGCGATGCAACTGGGCGGCCGTCCGCCGGACCTCTACCGCCAAGTGGTGCAGGGCATTTCCGACATCACCTTCACGTTGCCCGGCTACACCTCGGGCGACTTCCCGATGATGGCGCTGACCGAATTGCCCGGCACCGCGGAGAACGCCGCCGACGGCACGAAAAAGATCTGGAACCTGTTCGACAAGTTCCTCGGGCGTGACTTCAAGGACACCAAGGTTTTGATGCTGTGGAATTCGGACTCGGCGAGCCTGATGAGCCGCGCCAAGCCGATCCGCACCCTCGAAGACCTCAAGGGCATGCGCATCCGCACGCCGTCCGCGGCGCAGTCGGCGCAGCTCGAGGCGCTCGGCGCGATCCCGATCGATATGCCGGCGAACCAGATCTACAACAATCTCGATCGCGGCGTGATCGATGCAAGCATGATCCCGATGTCCGCGGCGCTGGATTTCAAGCTGATCGAGGTGGTCAAGTATTTCACCATCAATGCGCCGCTCGGACGTTCGCCGTTCCTGGTCGCGATGAACCGCGGCCGCTACGAGAAGCTCCCGGCCGATCTGAAGAAGGTCATCGACGACAGCACCGGCCTCGCGCTCAGCCTCAAGGGTGCGCAGACCTACGACCAGAAGAACGACGAGGCGCTCGCGGCGGCAAAGAAATCCCGCGAGATCATCTCGCTGTCGGCGGACGAGCGAAAGCGCTGGACCGCCGCGTTCAAGCCGATGATCGACGGCCAAGTCGCAGCCGGCGAGAAGGCGGGGCTGCCGGCGCGCGGGCTGGTCACGGCGTACGGGCTGTTGAGCTGAGAGATAAGTCTGACCGCACGGGGGCAGGGGTGGACTTGGAAGAAGGAATGGGAGCCGAGGAGCCTCCACAAGGAGTCTTCGGATCATTTCTGCGGTTGCTCGCCCTGATCGGCGGCTGGGTCATCGTTGCGCTGATGATCTACACCTGCGCCGACGTCGTCCTGCGCTACATCTTCAACCGGCCGTTCAGCGGCTCGATCGAAGTCACCGAATTCGCGATGGCATTGATCGTGTTCCTCGGCCTCGCCTGGTGCGGCTGGCTCGGCGGACACGTTGCCGTCGATATCTTGGAGCGGCCGCTCGAAAATCCGCGGTTGCGCTTCGTGCCGGTGATCCTGAACTTCATCAGCGGCGTGCTGTTCCTTGGTATCGCGTGGTTCACCGTCGACGAGGCGCTCGCCACGATGAGCCGGGTCAGCAACATGATGCGCTGGCCGCACTATCCGTTCCAGTTCATCGTCGCGCTCGGCTCGGCGATGTACGGCGTCGTGCTGTTCATCCAGTGCTTCCGGATGCTGCGAGAGCCACCAGGCGGCGAGGGGGGCTCGCACAATGTCAGGCAATGATGTCATCGGCCTGATCGGCATCGGCGTGCTGTTGCTGCTGATGGTGCTGCGCATGCCGATCGGCATCGCCATGCTGCTGGTCGGCATCGTCGGCTTTGCGATCCTCAACGGGCCGCAGGCCGCGTTCGCGGCGCTCGGCAGCTATCCCTACCAATACGCGGCGGTCTACGACTTCGCGGTCATTCCGCTGTTCGTGCTGATGGGCAATCTCGGCGCGGTGTCGGGCATGGCGCGCGATCTCTACGCCGCCGCCTATGCCTGGATGGGCCATTGGCGCGCCGGCCTGGCGCACGCCACCATTATCGGCTGCGCCGCCTTTTCCGCCGTATCCGGGTCGAGCGTCGCCTCCGCGGTCGCCATGGGCAAGGTCTGCCTGCCCGAGATGCGCCGCTACAAATACAGCCATCGCCTCGCGACCGGCGTGATCGCTGCCGGCGGCACGCTCGGCATCCTGATTCCGCCCAGCACGGCGTTTGTGATCTACGGCCTCCTGACCGAACAGTCGATCGGCAAGCTGCTGCTGGCGGGCGTCTTGCCCGGCATCCTGCTCACCGCGATCTTCATGGCGACGGTCGCGATCTGGATGCGCTTCAAGCCGCAATACGGGCCAGCAGGCCCGCGCGCGACCTGGGCGGAGCGCGGCACCACGATGCTCAACGCCGGCCCGATGTTGTTCGTCGCCTTCGTCAGCATCGGCGGCATTTACGTTGGCGCGTTTACGCCCGAAGAGGCGGCGGCGGTCGGCGCGGGGCTCACTTTCATCTACGCGCTGTGGCGGCGTTCGCTCGGCAAGGGCAACCTGTCGAAGATCCTGATCGAGACCGTCAACACCACCGCGCTGGTGTTCCTGATCCTGATCGGTGCGCTGGTGTTCGGGCCGTTCCTGGCGCTGTCCGGCCTGCCGGAGCACATCGCCCAATCGCTCGCCGGCCTCGACGTGCCGCGCGTGGTGATCCTGATCATGATCCTGTCGGTCTACATCCTGCTCGGCACCTTCCTCGAAGGCTACTCGATGCTGGTGCTGACGCTGCCGATCGTGTTTCCGATCATCAAGGCGCTCGGCTACGACCCGATCTGGTTCGGCGTCATCATGGTGATCGTGCTGGAGATGGGGCTGATCGATCCGCCGGTCGGCATCAACGTCTTCATCGTCAAGGGACTGGTGCCCGACGTGCCGATGAGCGAGATCTTCGCCGGCATCGTCCCGTTCTGGTTGGCGATGATGCTGTGCATCGCGATCCTGATCGTGTTTCCGGAGATCGCGACGTTCCTGCCGGATCGGATGATCAGGTGAGGCGAGGCACTCTCCCGCTCGTCCCCGCGCAAGCGGGGACCCAGAGTCTTTGAAGCACAAGACTGGATGCCCGCTTCGCGGGCATGAGCGGTGAATTGGCGCGGTCGTGGCTGTGGGCGGCAGCAGTTGCCAAGACGGCGGTGGTCTCCCTCTCTCCATGGAGCGGGAGCCCGCTGCCGCTGCATGGCTTCAATCCAAAAACAAAATCGCCGGGCAGAGCCCGGCGATTTGAACATTCAGAACTGCAGACGAATTGGCGTCAGCGCCACTCGACCTTCTTGACCTCGTAGGCCTTGGCGCCGCCGGGCGTCACCACCTCGACGCTGGTGCCCTTGGTCTTGCCGATCAGCGCGCGCGCAAGCGGCGAGGCGACCGAGATCTTGCCCTTCTTGGCGTCGGCCTCGGGCTCACCCACGATCTGCCAGACCTTCTTCTCGTCGGTGTCTTCGTCCACCAGCGTCACGGTCGCGCCGAACTTGATGGTGTCGCCCGAGAGCTTGGAGACGTCGATGATTTCCGCGCGCGCGAGCTTGTCCTCGAGCTCGGCGATCGCGCCCTCGTTGTGCGCCTGCATCTCCTTGGCCGCGTGATACTCGGCGTTCTCCGACAGGTCGCCGTGCGTGCGGGCCTCGGTGATCTGTTGGATAATGCGCGGCCGCTCGTTTTGCTGGCGATGCTTGAGTTCGTCTTCGAGCACAGCATACCCTGCCGCCGTCATCGGGATCTTATCCATCCGTCTCTCTTAGCCTCCGAACATCCGTCGGGACAAAATTTAGATCGCGGGCCCGAAGCTAGCTTCCGACCCTGCGACCGCGGAACTGTCCCAAACTCGTACCGTCTTGGCGACGAGGCCCCCCGGGGCGACCCCCGATATCTCAGCCTTTGCCACCGAAATAGCTCTGCAGCGCACGCACCTCGAGGTCACCCGCGAGATAGGCCTTGATTCCTTGCGCCGCGGCGACGGCCCCTGAAAGAGTGGTGTAGTAGGGGACTTTATGCAAGAGGGCAGCCCGCCGGAGCGACCGGCTATCCGCCAGCGCCAGCGCCCCTTCGGTGGTGTTGAAAACCAGCGCCACATCGCCGTTGCGGATAGCATCGACAATGTGGGGCCTGCCTTCGGCAACCTTATTAATCTTTTCGGCAGGAACCCCTTGCTCCACCAGATACCGCTGGGTGCCCCCGGTCGCGATCACTTTGAAGCCGATCGAACTCAGGAGCCGCACCGCTTCGAGGATGCGCTGCTTGTCGGCGTCCTTGACCGACACGAACACGGTGCCGGAGCGTGGCAGGCGCGCGCCGCCGCCGATCTGGCTCTTGGCGAAGGCGACCGCGAACGAATGGTCGAGGCCCATCACCTCGCCGGTCGATTTCATCTCCGGTCCGAGCACAGTGTCGACGCCCGGGAAACGCGCGAACGGGAACACCGCCTCCTTCACGCCGACATGGTCGATCCGCGGCGGCTTGAAGCCGACGCTCTTGAGCGTCTCGCCGGCCATGATGCGTGACGCGATCTTGGCGACCGGCAACCCGATCACCTTGGCGACGAACGGCACCGTGCGCGACGCGCGCGGATTGACCTCGAGCACATAGATGTCGCCGTCCTTGATGGCGTATTGCACGTTCATCAATCCGCCGACCTTGAGCGCCAGCGCCAGCTCGCGGGTCTGGCGGCCGAGCTCGTCGATCGTCGCCTGGCTGAGCGAATGCGGCGGCAGCGAGCACGCGGAGTCGCCGGAATGGATGCCGGCTTCCTCGATGTGCTCCATGATGCCGGCGATGACAGTGTCCTTGCCGTCGGCGAGGCAGTCGACATCGACCTCGATGGCGTCCGTCAGGTAGCGGTCGAGCAGCAGCGGCCGCTTGGCGGAAACGACCAGCTCCGAGGGCCGGTCGAGATCGCCGGCGAGCCGCGCGAGGTAACGGTCGAGATGGTCGCCGTCGCGCAGAATTTCCATGGCGCGGCCTCCCAGCACATAGGACGGCCGGATCACGATCGGATAGCCGATCTCGTCGGCGATCTTGCGCGCTTCTTTCGGGGACTTCGCGATGCCGCTCTGTGCCTGCCGCAGCCCGAGCTTATCGAGCAGCTTCTTGAAGCGGTCGCGGTCTTCCGCAAGGTCGATGGCGTCCGGCGAGGTGCCGAGGATCGGCACGTCCGCCTTCTCCAGCGCCTCGGCGAGCTTGAGCGGCGTCTGGCCGCCGAACTGCACGATCACGCCGTGCAGCGTGCCGTTGCTGCGCTCGGTGTCGATGATCTCCAGCACGTCCTCGGCGGTGAGCGGCTCGAAGTACAGGCGATCCGAGGTGTCGTAGTCGGTCGACACCGTTTCCGGATTGCAGTTGATCATGATGGTCTCGTAGCCGACCTCGTGCAGCGCGAACGCCGCGTGGCAGCAGCAGTAGTCGAACTCGATGCCCTGGCCGATGCGGTTCGGACCGCCGCCGAGGATGATGACCTTCTTCTTGTCGGAGGGCGCGGCCTCGCACGCGGCGGTGCCGGCGAACGGCGTCTCGTAGGTCGAATACATATAGGCGGTGGGCGAGGCGAATTCGGCCGCGCAGGTGTCGATGCGCTTGAACACCGGCCGCACGTCGAGCGCGCGGCGGCGCTTCATCACCTCGTCGGCCGACAGTCCGGTGAGCTTGCCGAGGCGGGCGTCGGAGAAACCCATCGCCTTGAGGCGGCGCATCGCCGGCGCGGTCTTCGGCAGGCCCTTGGCCTTGATCTCGGCTTCCTTGTCGATGATGCCGCGGATCTGCGAGAGGAACCACGGATCGATCTTGCAGGCGGCGAAGATCTGGTCGTCGGGCAGGCCGTGACGCATCGCCTGCGCGATCTTCAGCAGGCGGTCCGGCGTCGGCGTTCCGAGCGCGGCGCGGGTGGCGCTGCGGTCCTCGCCCTCATCCTTGCCGATGCCTTCGATGGTGATCTCGTCGAAGCCGGTGAGGCCGGTTTCGAGCGAGCGCAGGGCTTTCTGGATGCTTTCCTGGAAGGTGCGGCCGATCGCCATCGCCTCGCCGACGGATTTCATCGACGTGGTCAGGGTCTGGTCGGCGCCGGGAAACTTCTCGAACGCGAAACGCGGGATCTTGGTGACGACGTAGTCGATGGTCGGCTCGAACGAAGCCGGCGTGAGCCCGCCGGTGATGTCGTTGGCGATCTCGTCGAGCGTGTAGCCGACTGCAAGCCGCGCCGCGACCTTGGCGATCGGGAAGCCGGTTGCCTTCGATGCCAGCGCCGACGAGCGCGACACGCGCGGGTTCATCTCGATGATGACCAGTCGACCATCTGCGGGGTTAACCGCAAACTGCACGTTCGATCCGCCGGTCTCGACGCCGATCTCGCGCAACACCGCGATCGAGGCGTCGCGCATGATCTGGTATTCTTTGTCGGTGAGCGTCAGCGCCGGGGCGATGGTGATCGAATCGCCGGTGTGCACGCCCATCGGATCGAGATTCTCGATCGAGCAGATGATGATGCAGTTGTCGTTCCGGTCGCGAACGACCTCCATCTCGTATTCTTTCCATCCCAGCACCGATTCCTCGATCAGGACTTCGGTGGTGGGAGAGGCGTCGAGGCCGCCCTCGACGATGTCGAGAAACTCCTCGCGGGTGTAGGCAATGCCGCCGCCGGTGCCGGCGAGCGTGAACGACGGCCGGATGATGGCCGGCAGCCCGATCTCGGGCAGCGCCTGCAGCGCTTCGATCAGTCCCTTTTCGATGTAGCGCTTCTTGCGGTCGGCCTCGCGCGCCTGCCACTGCTTTTCAAACTGCTCGAGCGCGTCGCGCTCGGCGTCGGGGGCGAGCTTCTGCGCCTTGATGCGCTCGACCTCGGCGGCGTACTGCGCGCGATCCTGCTGCTTGAGATCGCCGGCGTCGGAGAGCGCCGATTTCGGCGTCTCGAGGCCGATCTTGGTCATCGCCTCGCGGAACAGCTCGCGGTCCTCGGCCTTGTCGATGGCGTCGGCGTCGGCGCCGATCATGGTCACGCCGAACTTGTCGAGCACTCCCATCCGGCGGAGCGAAAGCGCGGTGTTGAGCGCGGTCTGGCCGCCCATGGTCGGCAGCAGCGCGTCGGGGCGCTCCTTCTCGATGATCTTGGCGACGATCTCCGGCGTGATCGGCTCGATATAGGTCGCATCGGCGAGGTCCGGGTCGGTCATGATGGTCGCGGGATTCGAGTTGACCAGGATGATCCGGTAGCCTTCCTCCTTGAGCGCCTTGCAGGCCTGGGTGCCGGAATAGTCGAACTCGCAGGCCTGTCCGATAACGATCGGGCCCGCGCCGATGATCAGGATCGATTTGATGTCGGTTCGCTTCGGCATGAGGCTCGTAAGTTGGCGTCCGGCGTTATTTGGGCCGTTCGCGGCACAAAAAAAGGGCGCGCTTGCCGCGCGTCCTTTGGTTAGCGCCGATAAGGCCCGGCGCGCGTGCGGTCTCTAGACCAGAATCGGGAGGAAGGGGAGTCAGAAATCGGCGAAATACCCTGCAATTTACGCGATTTTCGCTGATTGCAACCGTTTTGGGGTACTAGCAGTTGTTCCGGGGCAACTGCGCCTTTTGCGACCATCGGTCCATGACCCGCCCCGCACCCGAATCCCGCGTCGAGAGCCTCATTTCCTGGTTTGCGGCCTCGGTCCTGACCGCTGCGGCGGTGATCTACGCCATGAAACGCGACGACCGGGAACGCAAGGCGGAGATCGCGTTCGGTTCCGCGAATCCGGCGATGGAGCCGCTGTCGTTGCAGGAGGTCCGCGCCCGCGAGCACGGCCGTGGGCGTCAGGCCCCGACCCCGATGCACATCCCGTGGCGCGGCTGGAAGGACATCTTCATCCGCACCTACCACGAGGTGCAGGAGGACCGGCTGATGTCGCTGGCGGCCGGTGTCGTGTTCTATTCGCTGGTCGCGTTATTCCCCGCGATCGCCGCCGGCGTTTCGGTCTATGCGTTCTTCTCCGACGCGACGTCGATCGCCAATCATGTTTCGCTGGTCGCCGACGTCGTCCCCGGAGCGTCGCTCGATCTCCTGCGCGGTGAGATCACGCGTATCGCGGGCCGCAGCGACGGCAGGCTGACCTCCGGATTCCTGCTCGGGTTCGGCATCGCGCTGTGGAGCGCCAATGCCGGCATGAAGGCGATCTTCGACGCGCTCAACATCATCTATGACGAGGACGAAAAGCGCGGACTGATCTGGCTGAACGTGGTGTCGCTGTTCGCTACGTTCTGCGCCATCGGCGGCGCGCTGATCGCGCTTGCTGCAGTCGTGGTTTTCCCGCTCCTGCTCGCCGCCTTCGGCGGGTCGTCGCTCGACGCACCGCTGATGATCGGAATCCTGCGCTGGCCGGTCATGTTCATGCTCGTGATCTTGGCGCTCGCGATCCTCTATCGCTACGGGCCAAGCCGCCGGATCGCGAAGTGGCGTTGGCTCAGCGTGGGCAGCGTGTTCGCCGCGGTGGTCTGGCTTGCGGTGTCGGTGCTGTTCTCCTGGTATCTTGGGAATTTCGCCAACTACAACGCGACCTATGGGGCACTCGGCGCGGTGGTCGGCCTGATGATGTGGATGTGGCTCTCGACCATCGTGGTGCTGGTGGGGGCCGAGCTCAATTCCGAGATCGAGCGGCAGACCGCGATTGATTCGACGGTCGGATCGGGCCGGCCGCTTGGCGCCCGCGGCGCGGTCGTCGCCGACACGGTCGGTCCCGCGAAGGCGGCATAGCCCATAAACGCCGGCAATCGACTGCAAGGGGACGGAAGGTATTGAATTACTGTCAGATATATGTTTTGCGGCTTTTGTACGTTTTCCACAGGGCGGTCATTTCTTTTACCGCCGGGTGCAATAAGCTTTCTCATCCAGACGGTCTGCGCTTACCTCGCGGCAGGCTAGATTAGTATTGCGTTCGGGCCCCTTGAGACGTCGCAGCCAGTCATGCACCGCATCTGCGCATCGCTCCTCGTCCTGTCGTTATCGTCGTTGACTGCCGTCCAGGCGGCGGAAATCGACGTGAGGCCGGTCGACAGCGGATCGACGCTGATCGTCATCGAGGGCGATTTCGAGCACGACGACGTCGACGTGTTCCGAACCAAGGTCGCGACGTTGTCGACGCCGCGCGTGACCGTGGCATTCAAGAGCGACGGCGGCAGCCTCGTCGCCGGCATCCGCATCGGCACGCTGATCCGCGAGAAAAAATTCGCCACCGTCATCCCCGACGGCGGGTCGTGTGCGTCGGCCTGCGCGCTTGCCTGGCTGGGCGGCGCGCGCCGGTTCATGGGCGAGGGCGCGACCGTCGGCTTCCATGCGGCCTATGTCCTCAAATCCTATGGGCCGGTCGAGAGCAGCTCGGGCAACGCGATCCTGGGCGCCTACCTCAATCAGCTTGGCCTTTCGGAAGACGCCATCCTCTACCTGACCAAGACCGCGCCGACGTCGATCCAGTGGATGAGCTTGCCGGATGCGAACGAGCATGGAATCTCCGCCGCGGCGTTGTCGCCGCAGCAATCGACGACGGGCTCCAGCGTGGCGGTGACCCCGTCGGACTACCGCGATGGCACGCCCGAACGCCGGGCCACCGATTTCGTGCGCGCGCTGATCGCGCATTGGTCGAAGCCGAGCGCCGAAGCCATGCCCGCACTCGAAGGTCTGTATGCCGAGAAGGTGGTCTACCGCGGCGCCGCGACGCCGCGGCAGGCGGTCCTGCGCAGCAAGAGCCGTCTCGCGGACCGTTGGGCCGAGCGCGTCTACATTATCCGCCCGGGTTCGGTCTCCACGACCTGCGCCAAGGCGGGCACGACCTGCCGCGTGAAGGGCGTCATCAGCTATCGGTACCATGAGCCGACGACGTCGAACCGGGCGCGCGGCATCGTCAATTTCGAATATCGCGTTGGCCTTGCCGGCGAGGCGCCGCAGGTCATTGCTGAAACCATGTCCCCCTACGAGCAGCCGGCCACCATGGCGACCCGGCTGGAAAAGGCGAAGAAGGACTTGCAGCAGCTGCTCGGCAAGGTTTCCAAGCTCGTCCAATAAGCCAGCCTGGTTCAGCAGTCGGCCGGCAACGCTCGCCCGGGGGCTGGCCTCACGCGGCTTGATTGGGGATAGTGCTCCCGATTGCCGGTGGGCGACCCTGCGGGAGCGGAAGATCAATGAGCACGGGATGGATTCTGGTCGCGGTTGCGGCCGTGGTCGTGTTGTACCTGATCGTGGTGTTCAACCGGCTGGTGCGCCAGCGCAACGTCGTGCGTGAGGGCTGGAGCGGCATCGACGTGCAGCTCAAGCGCCGCACCGATCTCGTTCCCAGCCTGGTCGAGACGGTGAAGGGGTACGCCTCGCATGAGCGCTCGCTGTTCGAGGAGATCGCGTCGCGGCGGGCGGCGAGCGTCGCGGCAGGCGATGTCAGCGGCCAGGCCAATGCGGAGCGCGCGCTGTCGGGCTCGCTCGGCAAGCTGATCGCGGTGGCCGAAGGCTATCCCGACCTCAAGGCCAACCAGAACTTCCTCGAACTGCAGAAACAGCTCGCGGAGATCGAGGACAATATCCAGATGGCGCGCCGCTACTACAACGGCGCGGTGCGCAACCTGAACATCAGCATCCAGTCGTTTCCGGACGTGCTGGTGGCGTGGACGCTCGGCTTCCGCGAGGAGCCGTTCTTCGAATTGGAGAGCCGGGCCGAGGCGGCCGCGCCGCAGATCGGCTTCCCCGGAGGCAAGGCATGATTCTTGGGATCGATACAGGCGCGTTGCGTCGCTGCGCGCTTGCACTTGCCCTGCTGCTCGCGGCTGCGTCGCCCGCCGCCGCGGTCGAGCGCATCATCCAGTTCATCAGCGACGTGAACGTCCAGCGCGACGGCGAGCTCATCGTCACCGAAACGATCCGGGTCGAAGCCGAGGGTAACGCCATCCGGCGCGGCATCTTCCGCGATTTCCCGACCACCTACAGGCGCCCCGATGGGTCTCGCGTGGTGGTCGGATTCCACCTCGACGGCGTGACGCGCGACGGATCGAGCGAGAACGCGGTGGTCGAGCCGCTTTCAAACGGCGTGCGCATCCGCATCGGCAGCGCCGATCGGCTGGTCTCGCGCGGCCAGCACACCTACGTGATCCGCTACCGCACCACGCGGCAGATCGGTTTCTTCGGCGACTACGACGAGCTCTATTGGAACGTCACCGGCACCGGCTGGCAGTTTCCCATCGATATGGCCGAGGCGCGGATCAATCTGCCGGAGCCGGTGCCGTTCCGGCAGACCGCGATCTACACCGGGCCGCAGGATGCGCGCGGCAAGGACGCCAGCATCATCCAGCAACAGCCCGGCCGCATCGTGTTCCGCACCACGCGTCCGCTGCCGCCGCACAACGGGCTGACCGTCGCCGCCGCGTGGCAGAAGGGCGTGGTCGAGCCGCCGACCACGGCGCAACTCGCGCGCTACTGGTTCGAAGACAACCTCACGTTCTTCGTCGCGGGGGTCGGATTGCTGTTGCTACTCGCGTACTACGCCTTTGCGTGGCTGCGCGTCGGCCGCGATCCGCCGGTAGGCACCATCATCCCGCTGTTCGGGCCGCCGGAGGGGATGTCGCCGGCGGCGGCGCGCTACGTCACCGAGATGTCGTTCGACAACACGTGCTTCACCGCCGCCATCATCAACCTCGGCGTCAAAGGCAAGCTGCGCATTCTCGAAACCGACGGCAAGACCACGCTGGACAAACGCGGCAGCAAGACCGCGATCACGCCCGAGGAAGATGTGGTGGCCAAGCGTCTGTTCGCGTCGGACGACGCACTGCTGCTCGACCAGGCCAACCACGTGCCGATCGGCCTCGCGAAGAAAGGCCTCGAGGAGACGCTGACCAAGAACTACCTCGGCAAGCTGTTCACCAACAATTACGGCTGGTCCGGCATCGGCTTCGGGTTGCTGGTGCTGATCGTGGTGGCGGTGCTGATCACGGCGGCCGCCATCAATCAGAACAGCGTCATCCCAACGCTCGCAATGTCATCGCTGTTCGGGATTCCGTTCGTGATGGCTGGCGCCGCCATGATCTTCTACGGAACGCAGCAGGTTCGCCAAGACAGGGGCTTTGTCATCTTCGGCGCCATCCTGATCGGACTGTCGTTGGCGGGCGGGATGGGCGCGATGTGGTACAACGCGCCGGGCGCAGCCAATCTCTATCTCCTCGGCATGGTGTTTGCGTGCGGCGCCGTCGTCGGCCTGGGTTTTCCGCTGCTGAAAGCGCCGAGCCGTTCCGGCCGCAAGATCATGGATGAGATCGAGGGCTTTCGCGAATATCTCGGTGTCGCCGAGGAAGATCGCTTGAACTATCTCAATCCGCCGGAGAAGACGCCGGAGCTGTTCGAGAAATTCCTGCCCTATGCGGTTGCGCTCGACTGCCAGAACGCTTGGGCGACGAAGTTCGCGGGCGTGCTGGCGGCTGCCGGTACCGCCGCGGCGGCCACCGCCTGGTACGTCGGCAGCCGCGACTGGGGCAGCGACCCGGTTTCCTTCGCCAATCACCTCGGCAGCGATCTGTCCTCGACCATCTCGTCGTCATCGACCGCGCCGGGTTCCAGCGACAGCGGCGGCGGCAGCAGTGGCGGCGGTTCGTCCGGCGGCGGTGGTGGTGGTGGTGGCGGCGGCGGCTGGTGACGGGAATTCGTTTCACCTAGACTGCATCGATCGACAACAAAAAAACTGGAAAACGGGAGGCGATATTCATGGCGATGATGCGTTTGGCGGCATCTGCGGTCCTGTCGTTGGCAATCGGCGCGGCGGTCTTGCACGCGCCGGCATCCGCGCAGGAATCCGAGAAGGCCTTCTACGCCGGCAAGACCGTGCGGATGATCGTCGGCACCGGCACCGGCGGCGGCTACGACATATTCTCGCGCATGATCGCGCCTTATCTCGCCAAGACGCTGGGCACGACCGTCATTGTCGAGAACCAGCCCGGCGCCGGTGGTTTGATCGCGCTCAACCGCCTGTTCACGGCGACGCCCGACGGTCTCCAGATCTCGCTGTCGAACGGCACCGCGGCCGCCTTTGCGCAGCTCACCGGCGACCAGGCTGCTCGTTACGACCTCGGCAAGTTCAACTACCTCGCGACCGTGGGCGCGCCGCCCGGCCTCTGGCTGGTGGGGCCGGACTCCCCGATCAGGGAAGTGCAGCAGGCGGTCGACGCCAAGATGAAATGGCGCTGGGCGTCGTCGGGCGCGACCTCCGGGCTCGGCATCGGCGCCGCGTTCACCTGCGAGGCGCTCAAGCTCGATTGCCACGTCGTGCAGGGCTACAAGGGCAGCGCCGACTCCGGCCTCGCCGTGACGCGCGGCGAGATGGACGCGGTGTATGTGCCGGAGTCGTCCGCCAATCATTTCGTTCGATCGAAGCAGAACTGGGCGCTGGCCACGATCTCCCGCACCAAGTCGCGCTTCTTCCAGGACCGGCCGACCATCTTCGAGGTGGCCAAGATGGACCCCGACCAGACCTGGGTGATGGACTTCCTCGCCAATGTCGAAAAGCTCGGCCGCATCATGGTCGCGCCGCCCGGCATCCCGCCGGCGCGGCTGGCCTATCTCCAGGAGGCGATCAGGATCACGCTGCACAATCCGCAGCTCATCGCCGACGGCGAGAAGGCCGATCGCATCGTCGAGTATCTCGACCCGGCCGGCTCGCTCGCCAACGCGCAGGCGGTGGTCTCAAGCGTCACGCCGGCGCAGAAGCAGCGCGTGCTGGATATTCTCGGCAAGGCGAAGTAACGCTGGTACCGCCCCGGTACCTACGTACTGCTTGCGGATTTCAGCGCTCTGCCCAACACTAGCCTCGGTTGCGCGCGGCCCTCTCCGCACGTCGCGGGGTGCTCGCTGGTCGCGACATGCTTGCTGAGAACGAGGGGAGGGCGCTGTGAGTCGGCGGATTGTCTTGCTGTCCGACGGTACCGGAAATTCCTCGGCCAAGGTTTGGCGCACCAACGTCTGGCGCACTTTTGAAAGCATCGATCTCTCTGGTTCCGGCCAGATCGCCTACTACGACGACGGGGTCGGTTCATCGGAGTTCAAGCCGTTCGCGATCGTTAGTGGCGCGTTCGGCTACGGTCTGAAGCGCAACGTCCTCGACCTCTACAAGTTCGCATCGCGGAATTTTCGCAACGACACCGACGAGATCTACGCCTTCGGCTTCAGCCGTGGCGCGTTCACGATCCGCATCCTGATCGGGCTCATTCTCGAGCAAGGTTTGGTCCGGGCCGATGACGAGCGAGAACTCGATCGCAAGGCGCGCATCGCTTACCGTGAGTTCCGGCGCGCGAATTTCAGCACCAGGTGGCCCTACTATCTGCGGCCTGAAGTGTGGGCGCGAGGGGTCCGCGACTTGTTCGACCGTCGTCGCCTTTCGGAGGCTGACAAGCGGCACATCAAGAAAATCCGGTTCGTGGGCCTCTGGGATTCAGTTGCCGCCTATGGTCTCCCGATCGAGGAGATGACCCGCGGCGTCAGCCAGTGGCTGTGGCCATGGCAACTGCCGAACTACATTCTGAACGAACGCGTGCACCGCGCCTGTCACGCGCTGTCGATTGACGACGAGCGGACCACCTTTCATCCGATTCTGTGGGACGAGCGCGGCGAGGCGCCGCTGCAACCGGAAGCGGACGGCAGCAAGCTCCTTGCCAACGAACGGATCAGTCAAGTCTGGTTTGCCGGCGTGCATTCCAATGTGGGAGGCGGCTATCCCGAGGACTCGCTCGCGCTAATCCCGCTGATCTGGATGATGAACGAAGCCGAGGGGCAGGGTCTTAAGTTCAAGCGGCAGTCCGATGCCAACCCGCAAACGCTCGGTCATCCCACCACTGCGCAGGATAAGGACGGCCGCATTTACAATCCTCGCTCCGGGTTCGGTGGCTACTATCGCTTCGGGCCGCGGGACATAGCAGCGATCGGCAAAAATCTGCTCGCGCGCAAGAATCCCAAGGACGGCGAGCCGCCACTCCCGCAGCCGCCCAAGATTCACGAGAGCGTGCTCAATCGCATCGGCACCAACGCGCATTTGTATGCGCCGGTCGGGATACCGGCGCGTTACGATGTCGTGACCGTGTCCGGTAAAATCGTTGACCAGCAAAAATTCGAGCGGCTCGACCAAGCTGACTCGCGCATCGCTATGCAAGCGAAGATTTGGAACGTGATATGGGGACGCCGGGTTCTCTATTTTGCGACCGTCACGGTAACGCTTTGGCTTTTTGCATTTCCGTTGATGACCGTGAGTCGTGCTGCCGATGAATACACGAGCCCGTTGCGTTGGATTTCCGACATCGTGCGGGTGTTTGGATCGATTATGCCGGCATTCGCGGCGCCCTGGATCAACGGCTGGGCCCGCGCACCAGGGCACTTCCTGCTAGTCTGCATCGTGCTTACGGCGATGCTGATGTACAGCGGCCGCCTGGCGCGCCGGACCAGTAACGACATGGGCGTTGTGTGGCTCGCGTCTTTGGATGGCAGGTTGGGCAAGGTCTCCTTTCCCACTGACTGGCTCTACAAGATGCGTACCAGCCTGGCTTACATCGCACTGCAAGACATTTTGAGAAGGCGTGTAGTGCCCACTCTGTTTGCAATTCTATTTGGGCTCATGTTGTTCTATTTCAGTATTACCTTCCTAAGTCATGCGGCCTACAACGTGCAGGACTATGCGGGTCTGGTCTGCAAGGAGACGCCGGATCAGGCGAGCTTGCATCGGTTGGGACGGGCCAATGAGGTCATACTCGCCAACAAGAAATCCTACATGCTGAGCGAGCAGGAGAAGAACGATCCGTTCGGCACCGTGAAAGAGCCGCTGCCGGTGTTTCGGGCCGACCAGCTTTGCCAAAGCATGGGCGTCTATCTCGAGCGCGGCGCCCGATACCTGATCACGTTTGAGAGCACGAAGTCTTTCCGCGATGGCGGCATCCCGGCGGAAAGAGGATTCTACTCCAGCGAGCCGGATAATCCTCTGCAAGCGGCGGCTATGTTCGCAGCCATACCGCTGCGCCGCGAGCTGATGCAGCCATGGTTCCGCATCGTTGCGAGGTTTGGCGGCCAAGGCGGTGAGCAGACATTTCTGGAACCAGATCCGAGCGATCGTTACCTAATCAATGAGCCCATCCGGGCCCCCCGTGACGGTGAGCTGTTTCTTTTCGTCAACGACGCCGTGTTCGGAATTCCGGGATTCTACGGAAAGTTTTACAAGAACAACGAAGGCTCGACGCGCGTCGTCATCCGGCGACGCTAGGATGTGATCACGCCGGCTTCGCCCGGAACGTCATGCGCGCCGGATTGTGCTCCATATTGCGCGCGAGGCGCTCGGCGGTGAATCCGGCGTCGGTGAGCTTCCGCATGAACTGCGCTTGCGTGTACTGCGCGATGCCGAGCGAGTTGCGGATCTTGCGGTAAGGCGACACGCTGGTCTTCACCAGCCCGACCAGCGCCGCGCCCAGGAATCCGTGCGTGGCGGCGTAACGCAACAGCGCGGAGACGTCGCTCAGCGCGCCGACATCAGGCGGGATCACGTCGGCGAAGATCAGCGTGCCATGGGGGGTGAGCAGCCGGCGGAACATCGCCAGCAGCCGCGTCAGCTCATCGCCGGTGAGATATTGCGCGACCGAGTTGGTGACGATGAGGTCGAGCCGTCCGTCCGGCAGCGCGGCGACCGCTTCCGGGGCGATCACCTTGATGCGCGGATTATCCGCGAACCGTGCCGCCATCGCGGCGCGGACGCTCGGCGCCGCGTCACACAGCGTCACCTCGGCGGCGACCGCTGCGACGCGGTCGGCATGGATCGCGTCGCCGCTGCCGTAGTCGAGCACGCGCGCCGCAGGCGACGGCACGAACGCGGCGATCTGATCGGCGATCTCGCGATAGTGCACGTCCTTGTGGCGCGCATTGACGTAGATCGAATGTTCGCCGTCCCAAAACGAGCGCCAGTCGGACATGGTTTTCCTTGCTCTCTGCTCAGCGCCAGAGCGACTTGAGCGGACCGTCGGGCCCGTAGATCGGATCTGTGTCGGGCAGCGGCACGCCGCCGATGGTCTCGACCGCGCGGGCATGCTCCGCTTTGCTGCCGCGGCAAAGGTCGTACTTGCCGGTCTTCGGATAGGCGCCGATCACCATCAGCTCGGGCCCCGCCCACAGGCATTGATGGCCGGTGCCGGCCGGCAGCACGGTAACGTCGCCGGGACCGATGTCGATTTCCTCGCCCTTGGGGCCGCCGAACTGCACGCGCGCGCGGCCCCGCGCGACGGCGAGAACCTCGTGGATTGTCGAATGATAGTGCACGTAGGGGTAGACGCCGTTGCGCCACATGTCGCCCCACTCATGCTGGGCGAAGGTCCGTTCGATCACCTCTTCAGGATCGGGCGTGCCGGCGAGATTGATGCCGCCGCGGTAGATCAGAAATGGCAGGCGAGGGTTGTTGGGGATTGTCCCGTCGTCGGAAAACATCAGCGCCTGCGGGGTCACAATGGCCATCGTTCATTCCCACTGAATCACGTCATAGTGCGGTAAATTGCTTCTCATGGGAAGTTGTCCACCATGCGACGGCGTGCGGTTTGCTTGACGGATCGTTAGCATCAGCGCGTTTACGCGCGTCTTGACGCGCTGCATCAGCGCGTTCACGCGCGTCTTGACGCGCTATGGGCGAGCTGCTCGACGATCTCGTCGACCGTGCGGAACACCACCGTGGGCGCATGTGCGGTCAGCGCCTCGGCCGCCGTGTAACCCCAGGTGACTGCGCCGAAGTCGATGCCCTCCTTGCGCGCTGCGTCGAGGTCGCGGATTTCGTCGCCGATGCAGATCGCCTCGCGCGCCGGCATGCCGGTCTTGCGCAGCACGCGGCGGAAGAACGCGGATTTTCCGAACAGCGATGCGCCGCATTCATAATGGTGGATCAGGCGCGCGTTCTCCGCACCGAGAATGCCGCGGCAGTTGGCCTCGGAATTGGAGCTGACCAGCGCGAGCGCGATGCCCGCGTCGGACAGGTCCCGCAGCATCCGGTCGACCCCCTCGAACAGGCGCGTCTGGTCGAGCTCGCGCGATTTCCGCTTGCGCATATGGTTGGCGATGAACGGCATCTTCCATGCCGGAATGCCGAAATGGCGCATCAGCGCGCGGGCGTCCATCGTCCGCAGCGCGTCGATCTCATGCGGCTCGACGCGCTTGAAGCGGTAGCGGTCGGCGACCTCGTTGAGCACCCGGCTGAACCAGGGGAACGAGTCGGCCAGCGTGCCGTCGAGGTCAAAGATGGCGAGCCGGTAGCGCATCTTGGATGCGGGGCAACAGCACGCGGCCTTACGCGCGCTTGTGCTCTTTCATCAGCCCGACGAACCGCTGGAACAGATAGCGGCTGTCGCGCGGGCCGGGCGAGGCCTCCGGGTGGTACTGCACCGAGAACACCGGCTTGTCGTTCAGCGCGATGCCGCAGTTCGAGCCGTCGAACAGCGAGACATGGGTCTCGACCGCGTTCGCCGGCAGTGTCGCGCTGTCGACCGCGAAGCCGTGGTTCATCGAGGTGATCTCGACCTTGCCGGTGGTGAGGTCCTTCACCGGATGGTTCGCGCCGTGATGGCCCTGATGCATCTTCATGGTCTTGGCGCCGACCGCGATGCTGAGCATCTGATGCCCCAGGCAGATGCCGAAGGTCGGGATGTCCCGGTCGATGAGGCTCTTGATCACCGGCACCGCATATTTGCCGGTCTCGGCCGGATCGCCGGGGCCGTTTGAGAGAAAGACGCCGTCTGGCTTGAGCGCGACGATATCCTCGGCCGCGGTGGTGGCGGGGACCACTGTCACCTTGCAGCCGTTGGCGGCGAGCAGGCGCAGGATGTTGCGCTTGATGCCATAGTCGATCGCGACCACATGGAAATCCGGCGATTCGAGGCGGCCGTAGCCCTTGCCCCATTCCCACGGGGTCTCGTCCCAGGTGAAGCGCTGGCCCGAGGTTACCATCGGCACCAGGTCCATGCCGACCAGGCCCGGCCACGCGCTGGCTTCCCGCTTGAGCGCCTCGATGTCGAACTTGCCGTCGGGCGCGTGCGCGATCACCGCGTTCGGCATGCCCTTGGTGCGGATCAGGCTGGTGAGCGCGCGGGTGTCGATGCCGGCGAGCCCGATGACGCCCCGCGCCTTGAGCCATTGGTCGAGGTGGCGTGTCGCCCGGTAGTTCGACGGGTCGGTGATGTCGGTGCGCAGGATCACCCCGCGGGCGCCCGGCGTCGCCGCCATGTTGATGGTCTCGATGTCCTCCTCGTTGGTCCCGACATTGCCGATGTGGGGGAACGTGAAGGTGATGATCTGGCCCGCATAGGAGGGGTCCGTGAGGATCTCCTCGTAACCGGTCATGGCGGTGTTGAAGCAGACTTCGCCGACTGCGGTTCCGGGGGCGCCGAGGCCGAATCCTTCCAGGACGGTACCGTCGGCGAGCACCAGCAATGCCGTGGCCCTAGGCTCGGACCAGGCCGTTTCGTCTTGTTTAGTGGTCATTAGCGGCCTACATAGCCCCGGCGTTCGGGCAGGTCAAAGCATTGCGGGCGGCCGTTGGATAACCAATTGGGATAACCGGTTATGACGTCGATTGCCGCGTTTGCCGGCGCCGCGATCGCTGAAATTGCCGGGTGTTTCGCGTTCTGGGCGTGGCTGCGGCTCGACAAGCCGATCTGGTGGCTGCTGCCGGGAATCGCCTCGCTTGTGCTGTTCGCGTATCTTCTGACGCTGGTGGACAGCGCCTTCGCCGGCCGTGCCTACGCCGCCTATGGCGGGATCTACATCGCAGCCTCGCTCGCCTGGCTCTGGACCGTGGAGGGCGCGCGGCCGGACCGGTGGGATCTCACCGGAGCGGCCATTTGCGTGGTCGGCGCGGCTGTGATTCTGTTCGCTCCCCGTGCTCCGGTTTAACGAGGTTCCGATGCTCCGCGAGAAGATCAACGACGGTGTGAAAGAGGCGATGAAGTCGCAGGATAAGCCGCGGCTCTCGACGCTGCGGATGGTCAATGCCGCGATCAAGAACGCCGACATCGAAGCGCGCGGCGCCGGCAAGGAGCCGCTCGACGACGGCGCACTGCTCGCGCTGATGCAGAAGATGATCAAGCAGCGCGAGGAATCGGTCGACCTCTACGAGAAGGGCGGCCGCAAGGAGCTCGCCGATCAGGAGCGCGGCGAGATCGCGGTCATCGCCGGCTTCCTGCCGAAGCAGATGTCTGAGGCCGAGATGAACGCGGCGATCGCCGCGGCGATCACCGAGACCGGTGCCACGTCGATGAAGGACATGGGCAAGGTGATCGGCGTGCTGCGCGGCAAGTACGCGGGCCAGATGGATTTCGGCAAGGCCAGCGGGCTGGTGAAGGGCAAGCTGTCGGGCGCAGCGTAACCGAAAGCACAACCCGCACGCTCATCCGCAAGGGCTGACCATGGCCCGCTCCGATTTCTCCAAGGCGCCTCCGGTTGCACAGAGCTGTCCGCAATGCGGCGGCGAGATGCGGGTGGCGCGGCGCGAGCCGGCGCCGGGCAATCCGGCCATGGAGCGGCTCTCGCTCGAACGCGTGAAATGCGGCAACACCGCCGGCAAGATGCAGGCGAAGAAGAAAGCTTAAGCTTGGCGCCGGCTGGCGCCCACCCGGCGCGTTAGGGCTGCCGGTTCGCCGCGGCGCACAATTCCGGCGAGCATATCCGAGACATTTTGACCGACCATCCACCGGACGCCTTGCGAGGCGGCCCCGGGGAATGGAATGCTGTGCGTCCGGGCCAACGAGTCCGGGACACAAAAAAATAAAGTCGGCTGGGGAGACGCTCGTGACACGCATATCCTTCTTGGGATTTGTTGCGGCTATGGCCATGGCGCTGCCGGCCGCATCCACCGCACAAGCACAAGACTATCCGAACCGTCCGATCCGCGTGCTGACCACCACCAGCGCCGGCGGCTTGAGCGACATCTTCATGCGCGCGCTCGGCGATGAACTCGGCAGGCGCATGGGCACGACCTTCGTCATCGAGAACCGTCCCGGCGGCATGCAGAACCTCGGTACCCGCGCGTGTTCCGAAGCGCCGCCCGACGGCTACACCATCTGCATCATCAACGCAGACCCCCTGGTCTACAATCAATGGCTGCTCAAGAGCATGCCGTTCAATCCGGAAACCGCGCTGCAGCCGATCATCAATCTCTACCACCTGATCCATATCCTGGTGGTCAACTCAGACCTCAAGGTCAAGAACATCGACGATCTGGTGGCGCTGTCGAAATCGAAGCCCGGCACGCTCAACTACCTAACGCCCGGCGCGCCGATGGTGCTCTACATGGAGACGCTGCGGCGGGAGCGCGGCGCCGACTGGGTGCGGGTGCCGTTCCGCGGCGGCGGTGAGGCCGTCACCGCGATCATGAGCGGCACGACGCCGATCGGCTTGTTCGGCGAAGGCAACGTCGTCGGGCATATCCGGAGCGGCGGCATGATTCCGCTGGCGATGATGAACAACGTGCGTTCGCCGAATTTCCCGAAGGTGCCGCTGCTCGCCGAGACCGGTTACGAGGGCGCGCCGTCGCGCGGCTGGTACGGCTTGTTCTCGCCGCCCGGCACGCCGCGGCCGATCATCGACCGGATCAACAAAGAGGTGCGGTCGATCGTCAGCAAGCCTGACTTCACCGCCAAGCACCTGACCGCGCGCAGCCTGGTGCCGGCGCTCAACTCGCCGGAGGAGTTCGCCGCCGAGATCGCGCGCGACCGCGCGCAGGCCAAGCAGGTGGTGTTCGACGCCGGGATGATGCCGGAGTAGCGGCGATGCTGTTCGCAGCGCGCACAGGGGCAGCGCTGGTCGCGCGCCAGATGCCTTGATAGATTGCCGGGCCTTTCAAACAGCGAGGTCCGCATGACGCGTCCAGAAGTGCCTGTCAGCTTGCCGCCCGATCCCAATACGCGGACGCCGAGCTGGACTCTTCCAAAAGGCGCTTGCGACACGCATGCCCATGTCTTCGGTCCGCCCCACCTCTTTCCTTACTACGATCGGCGCCGCTACACCCCGCCGGCCGCGCCGGTCGAGCACTACCGCAACATGCAGAAGATCACCGGCCTCAGCCGGGCGGTCTTCGTCTGCCCGACCGCTCACGGCCACGACAACCGCGTCATTCTGAATGCCGTCGCCACGATGGGCGATTCAGCGCGCGGCGTCGCCAACATCGACTCCTCGTTCGACATGAAGGCGCTCGAGGCATTGAAGGAGGGTGGGATACGCGGCGCACGCTTCCACCTGATGAAAGACCGGCCCGGCAGCGAGGAGCATCTGAGCGAGCATCTGCCGGTGCTGAAGAAGCTCGACTGGGTGCTCGTGCTCCATGTCGATCCCCCGGATTTTCTCGAACATGAGCGCTTTATCCGGACACTCCCGGGTGTGACCATCATCGACCATATGGCGCGTGTTCGCGGCAAGGACGGTCTCGACCAGCCGGCGTTCCGGCTGCTTCTCGACCTGCTGAAGGATGATCGCTACTGGGTGAAGCTGTGTAGTTTCGACAAGATCAGCGCGGTGCCTCAGGCCCACGTCGAGGGAAGCCCGCCATTCATGGACATGGTCCCGTTCGCCCAGGCGGCGATCGCAGCCGCGCCTGACCGGGTGATCTGGGGTACCGATTGGCCGCACGGCAATACGTTCACGCCGGGCCGCGTGCCCAACGAGGGCGACCTGTTGGATCTTCTCGCGGCGATCGCACCGGATGAAGCAACCCGGCATCGTATCCTGGTCGACAATCCGGCCCGCTTGTTCGGGTTCGGGCCGGTTTAGACTCGTTGGATCGGGCAGGAGCTTTCACGGGCAGGAGCTTTCACGGGCCGGAGCTTTCACGGGCCGGAGCTTTCAATCACGTCGCGCCCGACGTTCGCCGGGCCATCTGCGCAGGAGCATCTTGCCTGGATGCTGGCCGCCGCGTGCCCACTAGAACCGCGTGCAGGGAGCGCTATTCGAACTCAGGCGGCGGCCCGTAGCCGTATCGACGATCTCGTCGATGCAGGAATTGTTGGATAGTTGCAGGCGTCGCACGACGTTCCTGCCTTGTGTCCTAACGTCGATCACGCGGACTGTCGCAGAACCACTCTGTGGGGCACCTTGAGCGTGTGCCGTTGTCGTGAAGGAAAACGAGGTCTGCTGATTGAACAGTTTCCGCGTCAAAATCCATTCGTACTTTGGCGTGTCGGCATTCAGGGGGGTAAGTGCCAGGAGGATGTCCCCCGACGGACACACCTGCATCGCGATCGTATAAGTGGTTGGAGAGCGCGGGCTTATTTGCTGGATCTCTGTCTGCAAGCATTTGAAGTTTACTTCCCATGCTCGGCTTTGCTCGAGCGCCCGACTAACTTCGTTTGTTGGTACGTTTAGATTGCGCGCTTCCCGCCACTGAAGAAACTGCGGAATGCCGGTCCAGGCGGCGATAAGTGCGGGGACCAGTGCGACCGGCAATGTCGGATGCAGCAACATCCACTGCCACCACGACTTTCGTGGCTCATCCGCGGAGTTCTCACGGCCGATAGCCGTGGCACGATCGGATTCGTTGGACATTGAACCTCCAGCGATTTTGTAGGCTGCGCCTCCGACGAATAATGAAGCGATCCGGTCGATGCTGGGGTCTGTGGACACCAAGCAGGTGACCACGCAGAAAGTTACTACGGCTACGCTTAGACGTAAACTGATCGGCCGCACCGTTCACCGAAGGATCATGCCTGCGCGAAGCGCCGAGTGCCATGAGCGACAGGTCTGGTGTGCTTAATACTTCAGTACCGAATAGGCGAAAAAGCCGCGGAAGACCCCATACGGGCGTCCGCGTGGTTTCCGTAGCCAAGGTTAGGGCGGCCATCTCCCCTCTATGCTTGGTGATGTCTCATCACGCCGGGCCGTACGCCCAACAAGGGCGATCTGCTGAATCCGCTGGCCGTGATCGCACGGGATGACTCAACCCGGCATCGCATCCCGGTCGACAATCCGGCCCGCTGGTTCGGAGTCGCGCGGCACGAGGTACGATAACGCCGCCGCAAAAATGCCGGCCCGGCCTGCGGATGTCGATGCCACCGGCGAGGCGATAATTGATCGCGCGCACGTGAGCGGTGGAATTGCTCGCTGCTTTTGTACCGTTTATATTTGGTGTGTGGATGGTTGTCGGGGTCAACTATGTTGACCGACATCCTCTATGGGCACGCAAAGTCTATAGGCACACGAAGTCTATAGGCACACAAAGTCTATAGGCACACAAAGCCTCTATAGGCGCACAAAGTCATGGCTTCCGATCCAAAGGGTGCAGCCCTCGCTCTGCATCGATTCGGTCTCGGGCCGCGCGCCGCTTCGATCGCGGCGGCCGCATCCGATCCGCGTGGCGCATTGCTTGCGGAGCTTGATCGGCCGCGCGCAGGACAGATAGACGCTCCGAATTTGCAGACCAGCGGCGCCGCCAATCGAGCGGTGTTCGAGAACAACGCCAGGCGGCTCGCCGAACAAAAGCTCGCCAAGAAGAAGCGTGACGAGAACCCGGGCCTGGCAGAGCCCGCGATGGAGCCTGAGCCCAAACAGAAGATGGGCAAGAAAAAAGACGGGCCGCCGACGCTGCAACAGCGGATCTTCCTGCAGGAAGCCAGCGCTCGCATCGATGCCGCCGTCGGCGCCGAGATCGGTTTTGTGGAGCGGCTGGTCTGGTTCTGGTCGAACCATTTTTGCATCAGCGTCGGCTCCACCGTGATGGCTGGCGCTTATGAGCGCGAGGCGATCCGGCCGCATGTGCTCGGTCGCTTCCGCGAGATGCTGCTGGCGGCTGAAGGCCACCCGGGGATGCTGATCTATCTCGACAACCAGACGTCGATTGGCCCGAACTCGATTGCCGGGATCAACAACACCCGCGGCCTGAACGAGAATCTCGCGCGCGAGATTCTGGAGCTGCATACATTGGGAGTGCGCACCGTCTACACGCAGGAGGATGTCACCAATTTTGCGAAGGTATTGACCGGCTGGACCATCATCCCGACCGCAACCAATCCCGCGCACGGCGGCGAATTTCAATTCCATCCGCGGATGCACGAGCCGGGTGCGCAGACCATCATCGGCACCACGTATCCTGACAGCGGCGTCGAGCAGGGGCGGGCGGTGCTCGCCGATCTGGCGCGCCATCCGGCGACGGCGAAGCACGTCGCGTTCAAGTTCGCGCGTCATTTTGTTGCTGATGATCCGCCCGGGCCGCTGGTCGATCGTCTCGCGTACCGTTTTCTCGAAACCGAGGGCGACCTGAAGGAGCTTGCCGTCGCGCTCGTCCATGCGCCGGAGGCCTGGACGGAAGATCGACGCAAGATCAAGCGTCCGGGCGAATGGTTGATCGGCGCGATCCGGGCAACGGGATTGCGCGGAACGCCCGCGCGGATGACGCAGACGATGCTCGGCCTTGGCGAGCCGCTGTGGCAGCCGCCGGCGCCCAAGGGTTTCTCCGACGACAGCGCCGCCTGGCTCGATGGTCTGGCACAGCGTCTGATCGTCGCCAATACGTTCGCGCAGCGCGTTATCGAGCGCGTGGTCGATCCCGCGGAGATCGCCGACGCGGCGCTCGGCCCATTGGTGTCGGCCGAAACGCGTCAGGCGATCGCGCGCGCCGAGAGCAAGCCGCAGGCATTGGCGCTTCTGCTCATGTCACCCGAATTCCAGCGGAGATGATCCATGTCACCGGTTGACCATCCCGTGACCCGGCGCGCGGCGCTCCTTGGCAGTGGTTCGCTGTTCGCATGGGCGTTCGTGCCGCGCATCGCGCGATCCGAGGGTCGCGATCCGCGCTTCATGACGATCATCCTGCGCGGCGCGCTCGATGGTTTGGCAGCGGTCGCTCCGTCGGGCGATCCGGCCTGGTTTGCTCTGCGTGGGGAGGCTGCGCTGACGCCGCAAAGCAAGACGCCGGCGCTCGTGCTCGACGATTTTTTCTCGCTCAACCCGGCAATGCCGAACCTGCACCGGCTCTTCGGCAAGGGACAGGCGATCATCGTGCATGCCGCGGCGACGCCGTATCGCGAGCGTTCGCATTTCGACGGCCAGGACGTGCTGGAAAGCGGCCTGGAGCGGCCGGGTCACATCGACTCCGGTTGGCTCAATCGCGCGCTGGGCGCGATCGAGGCCGGCGAACGCGTCAATGCACGCGGCGGACGCACCTTTGCCGTCGGGCCGGTGACGCCGTTGGTGGCGCGTGGTCCCGCGCCGGTCCTCGCCTGGGTGCCGCCGCGGCAGGCGCCGGTGAGCGACGAGACCACCATGCGGCTGCTCGATCTTTATCGCCACACCGATCCGATCTTCGCGCGCGTGCTGGAAGACCGCATGGGCCTCGACATCATCGCGCGTGCCGGCGGCATGGATCAAAAAGGCGAGGGCCCGGTGATCCAGACCGGCGCCATTGCGCAAGTGCGCGCCTATTTCGCCGAGGCGGCCGGCGCGGCGGCGAAATTCCTGGCCAACGCCGACGGTCCGCGGGTGGGCGCGCTCGCCTTCGACGGCTGGGACACCCACGTCAACGAAGGCGCGATCGGCGGCCGTCTCGCGGCGCTCCTCGGCGCGCTCGACGGCGCAATCGCCGCGATCGAGACCAACATGGGCGACGCCTGGCGCGAGACCGTCGTCAGCATCATCACCGAATTCGGCCGCACCGCCCGCATCAACGGCAATTTCGGCACCGATCATGGCACCGCGACGGTGGCGTTGCTGGTCGGTGGCGCGCTCAAAGGCGGCCGGGTCATCGCCGATTGGCCCGGCGTCAAGGAAACCGAGCTGCACGAGAAGCGCGATCTGCGAGCGACGACCGACCTGCGTGCCGTGATCAAGGGTCTGCTGAAGGATCATCTGCGCGCGGACGAGCGCGCGTTGGCGGCCAGCGTATTTCCAGGCAGCGATGCGGCAAAGCCGTTGGACGGCTTAGTTGCCTGACGGACCGCGTTACTGCGGACAGTGCCCGTGTGACGTCGACGCTTGCTTCTGGCCCAAGCAGACATCCCAGCCTGCTCCCACCGGTGCAATAGCTCATCGACGAGTCGTCACAAGCAAGCCCGCGCCTACTCAGCTTGCAAACGCTTTATGAGTTTCGTTGCCAATCATCATCTGCCGTACCAGCGTCCACGGCCGTACCAGCCGCCGCCAAGCAGCAGAACGAGGAGGACAATAACCAGAAGCGTCGTGATATCCATGTGTGTGGCTCCTGTAGCGGGCGTTTCGCATTCGCGCGCTGCGCATGATGCTGAACTCTAGTCAACGCTAAGGACGGCCTGTTCGTTCCATCGATACAGATGAGCGCGCGCGCCAATTGAGCCGTGCAGCATGGTTTTTGCGGGCGGTGATTGATTGCCTCTCGTGTGCCGAGAATTTCAATTTTCAATATGATGAATGAACGCTCGGCGCTTCCTTGCTGACCTGCCGGCGCTCTAATCATTGTGGAATTCGCAGGTCGCGCGCGCCCGCTCGCGCCGGGTCTGTATAAAATTGCTCACTGGTCGCGCATGCGCGCGCAGTCTGATGCGCGATGGCGTAGCGCGGCCGGAACTTGCGTGCCTGGGGTCCGTTGACTGACGGGAGCAACAGGAGTCGCAATGTATAAAGTCGTATTTTCGCTTGCGGTCGGCTTGGCCAGTCTGTCGGTATCTCCGACCTCGGCGGCGCCGATCGGCAATCTATCGGGCCTGAGCAACGACGTCGTGCAGGTCCAGCACCGAATGATTTGCGATCAGCGCGGTCGATGCTATCGGGCCGCGCCTCGCAACGTTCGGCGGAATGTCGTGCGTCAGGACTATGGTTATGCCCCGGAATACGCACCGCGCCGTTCGTATGGTTACGCTCCGGGCTACTACGATGATTCCCCGGGCGTTGGCATCGGTATCGGCGGTGTCGGTATCGGTGTTGGCCCGCGCTGGTAAGGACGGAAATTCCAACGGATGCATTTGGTCCCGAGGTCACACTCGGGACCATTCGTTTGCCTGGAAGGTCGCCGGATCATTGGCCTGGTGCTGGAAAGCACGACGCCTGTCGGCCCAAGCGGCGAGGACACTCGCTTCGATGTGTGGCGAAAGCGGGAAGGTTTGCCGCGTCACGCGGCTCGGACGGCCTTCGTCGAGAAAGTGGCATGAGTGATCGACACAGTCGTACCCTCCGGGCCGGCCAGGGTTTCAACCTTGGCGCCAAGTTGTTGCGCCAGCGCGTTGACGATGCCGGTGCCAAGCCCGCTTTTTGGCTGAGCAAAGACGCCGTCCGGCTTGCCAACCCCATTGTCAACGACCGAAAGCTTCCAATTCGTTCCATCGACGTCGTACGTGACGGTGATCTGACCATCGATCCTGTCAACGGCGAACGCATGCTTCAGGGCATTCATGACGAGCTCGGTGGTGATCAGGCCGAGGCTCTCGGCCTCGCGGGAGGTCGCGGTGCCTCCCTCGCCAATCACCTTCAGCTTGATGGGCCGATTGTCTTCAATCATCGAGGTCGCGAGGGTCTCGCACAGCCTTGAGAGATACGGCACCATTTGGACAGGCCCGCCACCCGCAGATGCATGGAGCTGTTGCTGCACGGCGGCAACCGACATGACCCGCTTGTGCGCGTCTTGCAAATGAACGCGGGTCTCTTCGGAATCGACCCGCTTGGCCTTCAGCAGGATGATGCTTGCGATGATTTGCAGGCTGTTGGCAATTCGGTGCTGAAGCTCCTCGAGCAGAACGTCCTTCTGCCGCAGCAACTCGTCCTTTTCGCGCTCCAGGATGCGCTGCGCGGTGACATCCTCCATGCCGAGCAAAATGGTCGTGCCGGCGCCGCCTTCGTAGAACACCTGGCGGGCGTTCAAGCACATCGTGCGTTGTCCGAGGCCGGCGAACTCGTGCTCGACCTCATAACCCTCCATCACGCCGCGCTCGGGTATGATTTTTTCCAGCAGCACGCGAAGCTTCGGGATGTCCCATTGCCCATCGCCCAGTGCGTAGAGGAGCCTGCCTTGGGTGTCCTCGGGGGTGACCTTGAATGAGGAATAGAAGGAGCGGCTCGCCGCGACCACGCGCAGTTCCTTGTCGAGCACCAGAACTGGCTCGCGGACGGTGTCGACAATGCCCTGAGCGAGTGCCCACGCATCCGCGATGGCGGGGAACTGTTCTCTGAAACCGATTGTTTGCATAACGCCCACGCGACGCTCTTCTCGCACTCTCCCGCTCGGAGACATACTGGCCGGGGGGGTATGTGCCGGGGTCTACGGGATCATGGGTAGGGGAGCCCTCCAACACTCGGAGCGTAGGGCTCATACCAAAGCCGAGTCTGTATAGAATTGATCACCCGCAAAAGACCGGTGCAACCTGGTGAAAGGTCTAGGCACCGGAATTCGCGAATTTTCTTAAGATGCCACCATGCTACACTAGCCCGCCTATCCAAGATGTCTAAGGGGATCAAGCAAGTGCCGCCGACGAAGCGCAAAGCGCAGAAGCCGTTCGATCCAAAAGTCTTTCTCGCCAAGGCCAATGGGGGAAGGACGATCTCCAAATATGAAAAAAACAAGATCGTCTACGCGCAAGGAGATCCGGCGGATTCTGTCTTTTACATCAACGAGGGCAAGGTCAAGATCACCGTCATTTCCCAGCAAGGCAAGGAAGCCGTTGTTGCAATCCTGGGGGCGGATGAATTCTGCGGGGAAGGTTGCCTGACCGGCCAGCCGCTGCGCGTGGCGACTGCTACGGCTTTGACCGAATGCAAGATCATGAAGATCGACAAGAGAGAGATCGTTCGCGTTCTCCATGACGAGCCGGCATTTTCCGAGATGTTCATCGCGCATCTTTTGGCTCGGACCATCCGCGTCGAAGAAGACCTGGTCGATCAACTGTTCAATTCGAGTGAGAAGCGCCTGGCGCGGGCTCTTCTTTTGTTGGCAAATTTTGGCAAGGAGGGCAGGCCCGAGCCGATCATTGCGAAGGTCAGCCAGGAGACGCTCGCGGAGATGATCGGCACCACGCGGTCCCGCGTGAGCCAGTTCATGAACAAATTTCGGCAGTTGGGATTCATTGACTACAACGGCACCATCAAGGTGCATAGCTCGCTATTGAGCGTCGTCCTGCACGATCAACCGCAGATCAGACGATCAACCCCAGATTAGACGATGAATTTGAGCGGGCGATCCAGCCCGTGCGTCAGGGGTTCTGTAGCTTTCTGCTTTTCTCGATGTCCTCCGGCTCCTGCTTGTCAGCCTTCATGATTTCGTTGCGTGCGCCTCCTTGCGCGCGCAGCAATTCGTCCAGCTTCGCGTGGATGGCCTGAGTGTCGCGATGCTCGGCGCGTTGGATAAGGAGCGTCATGAGCCAGACCACGAGGGTGGCAATACCATGCCAATCGAACGAACTCGGCTGAAAGATGAACCAGAGAACGCCATATGCCGCGACAATCACGAAGGCGGCGGGATGCGCAGCGAACACGCCAAGCGCGGTGAGCGACTGCCGGATAGCGTGCACCATGAGAAACCTCCAAGGAAAGCCCGGCCAGTCAGCAGCCGAGGGACACGCCCTTTGGTCGCGGGCGGTGGACGGATTGTCGGTACGTCTGAGCTTGAGTGTTTTCGTAGAACCACGCTACGCGTGCGAGCGTGAGCTGCTCGAATTTACGGACGAAAACAGGGCCATGTCGGCTATGGCCCCATAGCTGACATGCCTGCCCAGCGCTCGCAATGTGTTTTCGGCTAAGCTGACCAAATTAGCGGACTAATTGCGTTCGTACCGAGCTATTTGGTCCAAACGAACGAGGACAGATGCGCTCGATCTCTGGCTCTAGCTGACGGCGCGCGCCGCGAGGAAGATGCCGGCGCCGACGGCGAGCAGCAGCATCGGGTGTGTCATCGAGCGCCAGGTCATGATCGCGAGCACGATGAACGCCACGATCCAGGCGAGCCAGCCGCTGTTCTCGATTCGCAGCATCCCCACGCCGCCCGCGATCATCAGCCCTGCGCCGATCGGGCGCAGACCATTCTCGATCGCGGTGTGCCATTTGCTGCCGCGGTAGCGGTTCCAGGTGCGCGCCACGGCGAAGCACAGCACCGAGCAGGGAATGTAGAGCGCCAGTGTCGCCACCAACGCGCCGAGCCAGCCCGCGACCTTCCAGCCGATCAGCGTCGTTATCATTGAGCCCGGCCCGGGGGTGACGCGGGCGATGGCGAATAGTTCGATAAATTCGCGGCCAGTGAGCCATTGATGGACGTCGACGGTCTGCTGCTGGAGCGGCGCGTAGATCGCCGAGGCGCCGCCGATCGCCAAGAGCGAGAGCGGCGCGATGACGAGGATGAGCTGGATCAGCGGATCGTCACGCATTGCCTGATCCCTCCGGCGGCGATTTCTCGTCGGCAGGCTTGGCCTCGGCAGTTTTCTCATCAGTCTTGCGCGGCCACGACGCGGCGATGCTGAGCGGCGCGAGCACCAGCAGCACCGGCAGAAGCGGCCACTGCATGATGCCTATCGCAAAGAACGTCGCGGCCAGCGCGACGGCCGACGGGATATGGCGGTGGGCGTTGCGCGCCGACATCATGCCGAGGCGGAACAGCATCCCGACCGCGGCGGCGGCGATCCCGCCCATGACCGCCGCGAACCCCGGCAGCCCCGCCAGATGATGATAAACGGCGGCCGCCGCGATCACGATTACGAACGGCGCCGAGAGCAGGCCGAGCAGGGCGGTGATCGAGCCAATGGCGCCGCGCAGGTGCTGGCCGACATAGACCGCCATGTTGGTCGAGTTCACGCCGGGGAGGATCGCCGCCAGCGAATAACCGGAAAAGAACTCGTCGTCGGTCATCCAGCCGCGCACCTTTACAACCTCGCGGTGAAACCAGGCGGTGATGCCGCCGCCGAAGCTGAACACCCCGACGACAAAGCAGAGCCTGTAAAGCGCGAATAAAGAAACCGGATGGGCGGGCGTTGTCATCGGTGGAGCTGGGAACGGGTTGGGACTGCGAGCAGGGCGGGAACCCTCGCGGTACGCCGAGTGCGCCGGCATGGCAAGTGTGCCGTTAACGACCGGCATGTTCTAATGATCGGAAAGCGGTGGGAGGAATCGCGATGCGCGCTATCGGCGGTCTGATCGTTGCCAACATCATCGTTGCCGGTATCGTCGTTGCCAGCAGCCTGGCGGTCGCACCGCAGGCGGCGGCGCAGACCTATCCGGCGCGTCCGATCCGGGTCGTGATCCCGGCGAGCGCCGGCGGCACCCAGGACGTGTTCATGCGCGCGCTGGGCGAGGGGCTGCTCAAGCGGATCGGCCAGCCACTGGTGATCGAGAACCGGCCGGGCGGCAACTTCAACATCGGCGCGCGCGTCTGCGCCGAGGCGGCGCCGGATGGCTATACCATCTGCATGCTGCCGAACGAGGCACTGGTCTACAACCAGTTTCTGTTCAAGAAGCTCCCTTACGATCCGGTGAAGGATTTGGCCCCGATCACCAACCCGTTCTTTGCGACTCAGGCGATCGTCGCCAATGCCGACCTCAAGGTGAAGAGCATGGCCGCGCTCGCCGCGCTCTCGCAGGCGAAGCCCAATACCCTGAGCTACATCGCGCCGGGGCTGCCGCTCTGGGTGTTCATGGAGAACTTCAAGAAGCTCACCGGCGCCGACATGGTGCGGGCGCCGTTCCGCGGCGGCGGCGAGACCGTCAAGGGCGTGGTCTCGGGCACGACGCCGGTGGCGTTCTCCGGGCTGTCGAACTGGGCGTCCTATCTCCAGGCCGGCACCATCGTCGGGCTTGCTGTGGATTCACCGAGACGCCTGCCGATGATCCCCGATGTGCCGACGATTGGCGAGCTCGGCTACAAGATCGATCTCACCCGCATCTATTTCGGCATCGTTGCGCCGGCCGGGACACCGAAGCCCATTCTCGAGCGGTTGCGCAACGAGATAGCCGAGGTCATCAACGACCCCGATTTCCGCGAGAAGCATCTGATGTCGCGCGGCCACGAGCCGGTCGCCAACACGCCCGACGAATTCGCGAAATTCCTTACCCTGGATCGGCTGTTGTCGCGGCGCATCGTCAAGGACGCCGGCGTTGAGCCGCAATAGGGGTGTGTGGCTACACGCTGCACTACGTCTGCGACACGCGTGAACCCTTGCGGGCGGCGCCGCGCCCGATAAGCTCTGCCCCAACAAACGAAGTTCACGGGGAGATGCTCATGCGCAGGGCCACAGGCGCGCTCGTTGCGGCCGCGTTGTTGACGTGGAGTGCGCCCGCGCCGGCGCAGGACCTCAACAAGACGGACTATCCGAACAAGACGGTGCGGGTGATCATCCCGCTCGGCGCCGGCGGTGGCGGCGACATCTTCACCCGCGCGATGAGCGAGGAGCTGCAGAAGCGGCTCGGGCAGACCTTCATTGTCGAGAACCGCACCGGCGGCGGCCTGAACATCGGCACCCGCGCCTGCGGCGAGGCGCCGCCCGACGGTTACACCCTCTGCGTCCTCTCCTCGGAGCCGATCGTCTACAGCCAGTTCCTGTTCAAGTCGCTGCCGTTCAATCCGGAAAAGGACTTCGAGCCGATCACCAACCTGTTCTTCAACTCGCTCGCCTTCGCCGTGAACAATTCGCTGAAGGTGAAGACGGTCGACGAGCTGATGGCGCTCGCCAAGAAGCAGCCCGGCAAGCTCAGCTACTCGACGTTCTCGTTTCCGCTGGTGCACTACATGGACGGCCTGCAAAAGCGGTTCGGCGTCGACATCGTGCGCGTGCCCTACCGCAGTGGCAACGAGGTGATGACCGCGCTGCTCTCCGGCGCGACGCCGATCACGCTGCTCGGGTTGTCGAACATGGTGTCGACCTTGCAGGCGGAAAAGATCACCGCGCTGGCGGTCAATTCCAACGCGCGCTCGCCCTTGTTCCCCGCGGTGCCGACGCTGAAGGAGGCGACCGGCGAGAACTATCCGCAGTCGTGGTTCGGGCTGTTCGCGCCTGCGGGCACGCCAAAGGCGATCGTCGCCAAACTGCACAGGGAGGTGGCGGCGATCACCGGCGATCCGGCCTTCATGCAGAAGATGTATATCGAGCGCGCCGTCGAGCACGCGGTCGACACGCCCGAGAATTTTGCCCGCTTCATTCACCAGGATCGCGCGGCCGCGCGGCGGATCGTGACGGAATCCGGCGCGCAGCCGCAGTGATCAGATTTTGGCCGAAGCGGTGAGCCTATTGCTGGCCGCCGGTGCCGACTGTCTTGTCCGAAAGCTTGTCGCCGACTTCTTCCGCGAGCCGGTGACCGATCCGGTCCTTGACCTCTTCCGCGATCCTCGCCCTGACGGCGCCGAGAACGGCCTGCCGCTGGTCGGGCGAGAGCGTGGCCAGGACGGCGGCGGCGTTGGCAAGCCTGTCTGCCATCCCCTCCTGCATCTCCTCGCCCAGCCGCGCGGCGATGGCGGCACGGATCGCGGCTCGCTGCTCTGGCGTGGGACCGGCTCCGCGCGGCACTTGTACGTCATTGCCCAGCCTGGCCGCGAGGCCCTCGCTCAGCTTCTGTGGTAGTCCTTCCCGGATCTCCTCTCCGAGGCGCGTCTTGATGGCGCTGCGGATGGCTGCGCGCTGGTCGGGAGTCAGATTGGAAAGGGCGGCTGCAGCTTCCGCTAGTCTTTCCGGAAGGTTGTTTCCCATCTCGTCGGTGAGCCGTTCGACGATGACGACGCGGATCGCCGATCGTTGCTCCGGCGTGAGCGCGGTGCCGCCGGCGCTCCCCTTGGGGGTCATCTGTGCCGATGCGGTGGCGATGCCGAGTGCGAGGACTGCCGCGGCGGTGGAACTGAAGATCATTCTCTTCATGGGTTTCCTCCTGATTGCGGTTGCAGTACTTACCCAACCCGCACGCAGGCGCGCCCAGTTACTGTTTACCGGGCGATCTTGTACGGATCGCGTTTATTTGGTGGCGAAACGACGGTGCCGCAGGATCGACGTCGCGTGCATTGATTGTCAATGCGCCGATCCTTTCACTGCGGATCACGGTTGCGTCTTGGTGACGGTGCCGCGAACAGCTTGGTGAAAAGCAGTCGCGCAATTGAAGCGACTTGTCCCTGATCAGCGTAATCGTCGCGTATCGTCGAAGCCGCGGGCCGGATTATTCCTGGGCGACCACCGGCAAGAGGATGCGCGAGGCATGCACCGCGTTGTGGTGGATCGTGTCGCTGCCGATCTGTGTCGGATGGTAGGGATGCGTGAACACCGCATCGGTGAGCGGGGAATCGCCGTTGGCGATCTCGAGCCGGATGCGGTGGCCCTTCCGGAACACGAATGAGACCGGCAGCACCTCGACGTCGAATTCGTAGATCTCGCCGGGCGTGAGCGGCTGCGGATTGGCGTGGGTGTAGAACGGCCGCAGCTCGGTTGAGCGCTCCTCGTCCTTCTCGCGATGTGAGGCCTTGAGCCAGCCCTTCGAGACATTGGTGAACGCCGGCTGCTCGCCTTTCGCCCGCGCCGCCTCGTCCTGCGGAAATTGATCAGAAAGCTTGACGATGAAGTGGGTGTCGATCTGGTCGGACGAGGCGAAGAGCTTGAGCACGATCGGTCCGGTCACTTCGATGTCGGACGTCAGCGGCGCCGAGGTGAAGGTGAGCACGCGGCGCACCGGATCGGGGCGGCCGCTGGGATTGTTGGCGACCACGCCGCTGACCCACTCCCAGTCCGGATAGGCGTAGCTGGTGCTGCCTTCGTCGGCGCTCGGCGGGTCGATCGAGAGTTTGCCGTCATTGAGCGACGTGACGCTGCCGGTCGGGCCCCTGCGCAGATGCAGCGGCACATAAGTGGCGCGCGGCAGCGGCCATTCGTCTTCCTCGCGCCACATGTTGGCGCCGCGCACGAACAGTCGCACCGGGGGCCCTTCCATGAAGCCGTTGTCGATGCCCTTGAGATGCGCGTCGTAGAACGGCAGCAGCTCCTTCTCGTGGAATTCGATCTGGTCGTACTGGTGGTGCGCTTCGTGCACGTTCTTGGCGCCGGTGACGACGAGCTTCTTCGGCGCGGTGACGCCCTCGTAGCCGAGGATGTTGCCGCGCAGGTGGAGCCCCATCTTGCCCCAGTGTCCGATCGAGAGCACCGGCACGCGGATGTCCTGCAGCCGCCAATAGGGCGAGCGCTCGCGCCAGAATTCGCCGTCGAGCGCGTTCTCGGCGATGGCGCCGACCAGGTCGAACCGCATCGGCGCGCGCCCGCGTTCATCGGCCGGGCGGTGCATGTTGTCGACGCGCAGGTTGCCGTACCAGAACGAGCGGTAGCCGCAATAGATGCCGCCGTGATAGTTCGAGCAGCGGTACTGGTCGACGAGCCCGTCATACGGCGCGATGCAAGCGAGCCCGGGCGGGTTCAAGGTCGCCATCAGCCACTGCGCCATCGCGTAGTAGGACTGCCCGATGCCGCCGACCCTGCCGTTGCACCAGCTCTGGCGTGTGATCCAGGCGATCAGCTGGACATAGTCCTGCTGCTCGATCGCATCCATGAAACGGAACTCGCCCTCCGAGCCGCCGGAGCCACGCACGTCGGCGTGCACATAGGCGTAGCCGTTCTCGACGTACCACTCGACCGGGCCGGTCTCGCGCCACAGGAACAGCGGATAGGCCGGCACGGTGTCGAACTCGTGCTGGTAGGGCGAGGCCGCGAACAGCGCCGGAACCCGGGCCCCGTCGTCGGGCCGGTAGACGCACACCGAGATGCGCACGCCGTCGCGCATCGTCACCATGGTTCGTTCGGTTTTCATCGGATCGGTTTCATGCTGGAACAGCAAACTCGGTCTGCTTCCCCCGTAAGGAAGGAGGGTGAGGAGGGGGCCCGCATCAGCAAGCCGCACCACCTAGCCTTACAATAGATTGGTCAAACTGTTCGGGCCTGATCTACTCTTGCACAGATTTTCGGAGAACCGTCCCATGACGCGTCGCGCCGCCCTATGCTGCCTTGCCGCACTGGCCCTGCAGGACGCCGTGCCCGCCACGGCGCAGACCTATCCGGCGCGGCCGATCCGCGTGATCGTGACCACGAGCCCGGGCGGCATCAGCGACGTGTTCGTGCGGGCGCTGTCGGAACCGCTGCACAAGCGGCTCGGCCAGCCGATCGTGGTCGAGAACCGCGCCGGTGGCTTCATGATCCTCGGTGCCCGCGCCTGCGCGGAGGCGCCGCCGGACGGCTACACGTTGTGCGTCATGCCGAGCGAACCGCTCACCTACAACCTGTTCACCCAGAAGAGCCTGCCCTACGATCCGGTGAAGAGCTTCGACCCCATCACCAACTTCTTCTTCATCACCCAGGCGCTGGGGGTGAGCGCGAAGCTCGGCGTCAAGACCGTCGACGAACTTGCCGCCTATTCGAAGCTGAAGGCCGGCACGCTGTCCTACTCGGCGCCGTCGTCGTCGCTCGTCTACTTCATGGAGAACTGGAAGAAGAAGACCGACGCCGATCTCGTGCGCGTGCCGTTCAAGGGCGGCGGCGACACCGTGACCAATATGCTCTCGGGCGTGACGCCGGTCGGCTTCCTCGGGCTCGGCAACTTCCTGTCCTACATCAAAGCCGGCCAGGTCATGCCGTTGCTGGTCGATTCCGAGAAGCGCGTCGCCTCGATCCCGGAGGCGGCGACGCTCGGCGAGATGGGCTTCGCGCGCGACCACACCCGCGCCTTCTTCGGGCTATCGGCGCCGGCCGGCACGCCGAAGGAGTTCACCGAGCGCGTCCGCAAGGAGATCGTCGCGATCGCGAGCGAGCCGGGCTTCCTGCAGCGCCACTTCATCGACCGCGGACTCGAGCCGATCCTCAATACGCCGGAGGAATACCGGGACTACCTCGTGGCCGACCGCGTGCGGGCGCAGCACATCGTCAAGGAATCCGGGCTGTTCGAGCAGCAGAAATAGCCGCGCGTCACGACGCCTTCAGCAGGATCTCGGTCAGCCAGGCCGGGTCGTCGACCATGACGTCGTGGCCGGCGGTGGTGGTTTCGAAGGTCTGCCAGGTCTTGTCGGCCTTGCATTCGGCGTGCGCCTTGTCGAATGCAGGTTGCGGATATTTCGGGGCGCGGATGTAGGTCTTCTTCGCCACCTTGTCGCGCGCGCCGGTGAGCTTGATCGGCTGTAACGAGACGCCGTTCGGCTGCGGCGTGGTCTTGGAGTCCACCCAGGGGCGATCCTTCTCGTTGACATGGAACGCCGAGGCGGGCGGCGCCGCCCGACCGGGCTCGCCCTTCGCGACCGCGGCTTCCAGCGCCTTGCGGCTGAACTCGGAGGAATAGTCGACGCCGCGCTGGCCGTTCTCCGGCTTGAACGCGTCGACCCACACGATCGACGACACGCGGTCGCCGATCTGCTCCAGCGCGCCGGAGCCCGGCCATCCGCCGTAGGAGTGCACGACAAAGCTGACGTCCTTGAGATCCTCCCATTTGAACAGGCCGACGATGTCGGCGATGTGGGTGTCGAGATTGACGTCCTTGCTCAGGAGATGCGAGCGGTCGGCAAGTCCGGTCAGCGTCGGTGCGTAGACTTTGTGACCTTTCGCTTCGAGCAGCGTAGCGACGCGCTGCCAGCACCAGCCGCCGTGCCATGCGCCGTGCACCAGCACGAAGGTCTTGCGCGTCTGCGCCAGCGCGGGGGGGCGCCGAGCGCGGCCGCGCCGACGCCGGCGGTTGCGGCAAGCATGGTGCGGCGGGTCAACGAAAGGTTGTCGGGCATGGACGCTCCTCCTGACGAATGTGTTGTCGGTTGGGGGGCATTGTAGCGCGCCGATGCGAGGCCGCAGCTCCGGTAGCTAGTGCATGATCCCGATAAAGGGGGAACCGATTTTCAATATCCGGGGCAGTTCGATCCGGAGCAACTCGCGTCAAAAAACAGTCGGGGTTGCCCCTCCGCGCTCGCGGCTATTGTCGCCCACCAACGGTCGGCCCCAGAAACTCCGATGAGCGGTAGCCCAAATAGGTGGGGGCGGTCCGAATCCGCCCCAGACAAACCCCGATTCGCGCGTTACTGCGTCTAGTCGGGCTACCTGAGGCGCGGGCGCCTGCGGGACCGGTGCGGCCAAGCCGCGACCGGACCGGCGGCGGCCGAATTTTTGCGGCAGTTGCCATATTGACACCATATCTCAACGAGATGCGGCTTTAGTAGCCAAACGCAAGCTGGACTTTTTTAGGAAATGGCCAAGGTACACCTCACGCACGATCTGCCGCCTGCCAAGGTACAGGCATTAATGAATGCTGTGCGGAGTGTCCTTCAAGTAAACATGGTAAAAACTGCCCTTTTGAGCAGCAAATCATCGCAGAAGACGAAGGCTGACAGGTTAGTAGTCAAGTCACTTCGGTTTACAGTTCCTCACACGTATATTTCGAAGAGGAACATTATGCCAACTTTTACTGTATCAGTGCACCCTGAAGCTAGCCCCCGTGCCAAAAGCTCTGCCGATAACTTGGTTTGTACTGTCGAGTACTCCGCAGGTAAGCTAACTCCTGCGCGCGGCTCAGGTAATACAAATCGTAAACGAGCAAAAAGAGTCTCCGACATCCGAACCGCTGTTGAACGGAGAGCTCAAGCTTGGGTACAATCTCAAGGCGAAGCTGGGATGCAAGCAATCAGTTCAGCTCCCGGGCCCGTTACGGTCTTCCGCGATCCAGGTGTCTCAACTGTTCGTCGTCTCGACGGCGATGAGATTGGAAAGCTGTTAGGGGCAGAGCGCGTAAGTAAGCGTAGTCGTTAAAACGCGATTCTAAATCTATTGTTTGGCCTACAGCCCTCGCCATGCGGGGGCTGTTTTTGCGACAAAGTCCGGAAATAATGGCTGGCGGTGAAACCATCGTTCCTGTGGCGATTAGGGAAGTGCTAGGCGCTTCCAGCGCCATTTCTGTGCAGCAACTCATTGTCTATGTGCCGGATAAAGATCGGAATGGAGAGTACATTCAGGACATTGATGCTTGGATCGAATACGGCCTCGAAGTCCTGAGCAAAATTGGAGGTGGGGCGACTGCTATCCTGGACGTGCTAGGTGCTTGGCTAAATCCGGAAACGGATAAACTCATTCGAGAAGAAACGAGCATTCTTTATACGTACGTTATCGCGGAGGAATTTTCCGAACACCTTCCGAAGTTACGCGCCTTTTTGCATGAGTTTGGGTCTGCGACAAACCAAGGCGAAGTTCTTTTTCATTGGGACGGTGTTGCATATAGGATCGTCAAGTTTGACGAGGATGAAGAGACATAGCCCGCCCGTTGGGCGGTTGGTTGTTCCTTGAGCTTCTATCTTCAATCGATTCCCGCAGGTCTCCTCAACATCTCAGCGTTTGTTTCAAGTGCAGTCCCGATGAGCGCCATGCCGGGGGTCTACTTTGTAGCGCGCGCATGCGAAGCCGTCCGCTGGCTTGCGGCGGTGCGCAGCAGCGTTGGGCGAAGGCCCACGCTTGGTCGTCACGCAGCTGGAAGCACGCAGACGCTGCGGCTCACGACGCCTTCAGCAGGATCTCCGTCAGCCAGGCTGGATCGTCGACCATGACGTCGTGGCCGACAGTGGTCTCGAAGGTCTGCCAGGTCTTGTCGGCCTTGCACGCGGCGTAGGCCTTGTCGAAGGCCGGCTGTGCAAACTTCGGCGCGCGGATGAAGGTCTTCTTCGCCACCTTCTCGATCGCGCCGGTGAGCTTGATCGGCTGCAGCAGCACGCCGTTCGGCTGCGGCGTCAGTTTCGAGTCGACCCAGGCGCGGTCGGCCTCGTTGACGGCGAATACCTGCGCCGGCGGCGCCTTCCCGCCGGCTTCGCCCCGCGCGACCGCCGCCGCATGACCCTCGCGGAGGAACGGGGATGCGAAGTCGAGGCCGCGCTCGCCGTTCGCCGGGAGGTACGCATCGAGCCAGAGGATTGACGATACGCGGTCGCCGATCTGCTCCAGCGCACCGGAGCCCGGCCATCCGCCGTAGGAATGCACGCACAGGCAGGCGTCGCTGAGGTCTTCCCATTTGAAGACGTTGACGATGTCGGTGATATGCGTGTCGAGATTGATGTCGTTGCTCAGGAGGTGCGAGCGCTCGCCGAGACCGCTGAGCGTCGGCGTGAAAACCTTGTGTCCCGCGCGTTCGAGGCGGTCGGCGACGCGCCGCCAGCACCAGCCGCCATGCCAGGCGCCGTGCACCAGAACGAAAGTTTTTTGCTTCGTTTCGGCCATAAGCAATCCTCGTACGTTGCCAGTCGATCAGTGGGGATTGACGGCGTCGGCCAGCCGTTCGAGTGCGAGCACGCGGATCGCGGTCGCGTGCAGGCGGCAGTAGGTGGAGCCGCCGAGCGCCATGTCGGGATCGACCTTGTCGTACAGCGGGCAGAGCTTCGCGAGCGAGTCGGTGAAGCTTTTCTGCGAGGCGTCGACCGAGGTCGACATCGCCTTGGTGCCGCCTTTGGCGGCGCTTTGCACCGCGCGCGGCAGCCGCGTCGTCCAGATCGCAAGCTCACGCGCCGCGCAGGCCACCGAATCCTCCCTGTAGGAATTGGTCTTGCTCGCGGCGGCGATGCAGGGGTCGGCAATGATCCCGATGCAGGCCACGCCCGACGCGCCGTTCTTGGAGGCCGCCTTCAGGCAGGCGTCGATCTTCTGCCCGTCCGCGGGATTGGGGCCGGCGGCGGCGCTGGTCAGGAATGCGGCGGCGATGAAAACTGCGGCAATGGCGGCAAATGGCTGTTGCATCGTGATTTTCCGGAGTTCGTTTTTGCTGAGGGCTGTGGATAACTGGGACAACCCCCGGCCACGCCGAAGGCCTCAATGATCGCGCTATCTTGGCCGAGATTACGGACTAACCTTGCGAATCACCATGCGATTCTCCGCCCAATTCCTCGACGAGCTGCGCGCGCGGCTTCCGGTTTCGGAAGTCGTGGGCCGGCGCGTGAAACTGAAGAAGGCCGGGCGGGAATGGCGGGGGCTGTCACCGTTCAACCAGGAGAAGACGCCCTCGTTCTACGCCAACGACCAGAAGATGGCGTGGTTCGATTTCTCCTCCGGCAAGAACGGCAATATCTTCGACTTCCTGATGCTGACCGAGGGGCTCTCGTTCCCTGAGGCGGTGGAGCGGCTGGCGCAGCAGGCCGGCATGCCGCTGCCGAAGGTCACCTACGAGGACGAGGAGCGCGAGCAGCGCCGCAAGACCCTGCACGATGTGGTCGAGCTCGCCGCCAAATTCTTCGAGGCGACGCTGGCTTCGAGCCGGGGTGCGCGGGCGCGCGGCTACTTGGCCGACCGCGGCATCGATCCGGCGACGCAGGTGACGTTCCGGCTCGGCTACGCGCCGGCGGATCGTTTCGCGCTCAAGGAACATCTCGGCAAGGAAGGCGTGTCGGTCGAGGACATGGTGACGGCCGGCCTGCTGATCAGCGGCGACGACATCCCGGTGCCGTTCGACCGCTTCCGCGACCGCGTGATTTTCCCGATCAGCGATTTCCGCGGCCGCGTCATCGCCTTCGGCGGCCGCACGATGGAGAAGGACGCGCAGCCGAAATACCTGAACTCGCCGGAGACGCCGCTCTTCCACAAGGGTGCGACGCTCTACAACATCGCCAATGCGCGTACCGCCGCCCACAAGGGCGCGCAGGTGATCGCGGTCGAGGGCTATGTCGACGTGATCGCGCTGGCGTCGGCCGGCTTCGAGGCGACGGTCGCGCCGCTCGGCACCGCGCTGACCGCCGAGCAACTCGCGCTGGCCTGGAAGATGGCGAAGGAGCCGGTGCTCTGCTTCGACGGCGATGGCGCCGGCCGCCGCGCCGCATACAAGGCCGTCGACATCGCGCTGCCGCTGCTCAAGCCCGGTAATAGCCTGAAATTCGCGACCCTGCCGGACGGCAACGATCCCGACGATCTGGTGCGCAGCGGCGGCCGCGAGGCCGCGGTCGAGCTGATCGATGGCGCGCGCCCGCTGGCCGACGTGTTGTGGGACCGCGAGATCGAAAGCAATCCGCATGACACGCCGGAGCGCCGCGCCGCGCTCGAGGCACGGCTCGGCGAGGTCACCATGACGATCGCCGACGAGACGGTGCGCAAATACTACCGGCAGGATTTTAGCGCGCGCTTGCGGGCGCTGCTGGCACCGCCGGGCCCGGCGCGCAACACGCCGGGTGGAAGGCCGTGGGGCGGGGACCGCAATTGGAGCGGCGGCGGCCGTGGCAACTGGAACGACCGCAAGCCGCAGGGACGCAGTGGTGGGGGCTTCGGCGGCGGGGGCTTTGCCCGCCGGCCACCGGCGCCGCTAACCAGCGGCATGCCCTATGTGGTCGCGAGCCCGCAGCTCGCTGCCAGCCAGGTGCACCGCGGCCACCGCGCGGTCATTCCCCTGCGCGACGCCCTGATCCTGCAGGCCGCGCTCAACCATCCGTGGCTGCTGCACGACCACCTGGAGGACATTTCCGGCATCGAGTTCCGGCACCCCGAGATCGAGAAGCTCAAGCTCGCCCTGATCGACATCGCCGCCCACGGAAGCGACCAGGGCGGCACCGACCAGGGGGGCGACTACGACGGCCCCGCCATGCGGGCGGAACTGGCCCGCCGCGGCTTCGCCGAGCAGATTTCAAAGGTCGAAAAAGCAATCACCACCGGGTCGGTCTGGGGGGTGCGGCCCGAGGCCGGCTCGGAGGACGTGCTGATGACCTGGAATCAGCTCATCGCCTTGCATCGGCAAGCGTACTCCTTACTTAGGGAGCTTAAGGACGCCGAGCAGGCGCTGGGACGTGAGACGACCGAGGCCAACTATTCCTGGTTGCAGGATGTGAAATCCCGGTTGTCGGTCCTCGATGGCACCGAGGCCCTGATGGAGGGGTTCGGCGCCGCGTCGGGCCGCACTGCACAGACCTTGTAAGTGGTGGAAAATCGGCTGGGGCGGGGCGCGCCGGCCGGCCTGGTTCGTAGCGAAAACTCTCGGGCCCAAAAGGGCTTGGGTTCCCGCCGCGGATAGGGTTAATCGGAGCTTAGTAGGCTCCGGTGACACTGGCGGCCGCCGTGATTCGCCGCTACGGGATGGTGGGGCGGGACGAGGCTGGCCGGTCCCCGGGCTTGGTGGGGCCGGGGGTGTGTGGAGTCCCCATAGGGTAGGGGACTGGAGTCGTTCTCCCAAGGATAGGGGGGACGCGGTAGTTCCCAGGGCAGTGGGGACGTGAGGAGAGGAATTGATGGCGAGCAAGACCAAGGTGGCCACCCCGAAGGCCTCGAACACCAAAGAGGCCGCGGTCAAGGACGAGACTCCTGAGAAGGAGGGCGCCGAGACCCCGGATACGCCGCTCCCGCTGCTCGACCTGTCGGACGCCGCGGTCAAGAAGCTCATCCGCACCGCCAAGAAGCGCGGTTACGTCACCCACGACGAGATCAATGCCGTTCTGCCGTCGGAAGAGGTCAATTCCGAGCAGATCGAGGACGTCCTCGCCATGTTCAGCGAGATGGGCGTCAACGTCGTCGAGACCGAAGAGGCCAACGACGACGATAAGGAAGAAGAAGACGACGAGCCGGAGGGCGAGAACGAGCTGGTCGAAGTCCAGCAGAAGGTTCCGGCCAAGGCCGAGACCAAGGAGCCGACCGAGCGCACCGACGACCCGGTCCGCATGTATCTGCGTGAAATGGGCTCGGTGGAGCTGCTCTCGCGCGAGGGCGAAATCGCGATCGCCAAGCGCATCGAGGCCGGCCGCGAGGCGATGATCGCCGGGCTGTGCGAGAGCCCGCTGACGTTCCAGGCGGTCATCATCTGGCGCGACGAGCTCAACGAGAACAAGATCTTCCTGCGCGACATCATCGATCTCGAAGCCACCTATGCCGGTCCCGACGCCAAGGCGATGCCGGCGCCGGTCGGTCCCGATGGCCAGCCGCTGCCGGGCATTCCGGGGCAGGCCAACGGCCAGCCGCCGCAGACCCAGGCGCCCGCCACGGCACCCGCCGGCGCGACCCCGTTCAAGGTGGCCGGCGCCCGTCCGGCTGCGGACGAAGGCGACGGCGAGGCCAAGCCGGAAGGCGCCGCCGACGGCGATTACGATGAAGACGATATGGAGGGCTCGCTCTCGCTGGCCGCGATCGAGGCCGAGCTGAAGCCCAAGGTGCTCGAGACCTTCGACACCGTGGCGAGCGAGTACAAGCGGCTGCGCCGCCTGCAGGACCAGGACATCGCGCTCAAGCTCAAGAGCGATGCGCTGTCGCCGGCGCAGGAGCGCAAGTACAAGAAGCTCAAGGAAGAGATCATCACCGCGGTGAAGTCGCTGCGCCTCAACCAGGCGCGCATCGACTCGCTGGTCGAGCAGCTCTACGACATCAACAAGCGCCTCGTCGG
>Ga0075420_100000094_pt1 | contig 55772 bp, 59 predicted proteins | sample SoiMetdeltSBSDD4_FD_75296 | JGI IMG/M metagenome (GOLD analysis project Ga0075420, IMG submission 75296) | Bulk soil microbial communities from a Populus tree surrounding site in Tennessee, USA - Soil MetaG P. deltoides SBSDD4 | ecosystem: Environmental > Terrestrial > Soil > Tree plantation...
GCCTCCGCGAGCGACTGCAGCTTCTTGAGCGACTGGTTCTCGATCTGGCGGATCCGCTCGCGCGTGACGTTGAAGGTGCGACCCACCTCGTCGAGCGTACGCGGGTGCTCCCCACCGAGCCCGTAGCGCAGCTCGAGCACGCGCCGCTCTCGGTAGGAGAGGTTCTCGAGCGCCTCGCGCAGGGCCTCCTTGGTGAGGATCTCCGCCGCGCGCTCGTAGGGCGACTCGGCACGCTCGTCCGCGATGAACTGTCCGAACTCGGACTCCTCCTCGTCGCCGACCGGCTTTTCGAGCGACACCGGCGCCTGCGCCGAGCGCTTGATCGACTCGACCTCCTCCGGGTCGATGCCGGTGTGCTCGGCGATCTCGTCCGGGGTGGGCTCCCGTCCCAGCTCGGTCACGAGCTTGCGCTCCGCACGGCCGATCTTGTTGAGCTTCTCGACCACGTGCACCGGAATCCGGATCGTGCGCGCCTTGTCGGCGAGCGCGCGTGCGATCGCCTGGCGGATCCACCAGGTGGCGTAGGTCGAGAACTTGAAGCCCTTGCGGTAGTCGAACTTCTCGGCGGCGCGAACCAGCCCGAGCGTGCCCTCCTGGATCAGGTCGAGGAAGGGCAGGCCCTGATTGCGGTAGTTCTTGGCGATCGAGACCACCAGCCGCAGGTTCGACTCGACCATCTTCTGCTTCGCGTCGAGGTCGCCGCGCTCGATCCGCTTCGCGAGATCGACCTCCTCCTGCGCCGTGAGCAGCCGGACCTTGCCGATGTCCTTCAGGAACAGCTGAAGGGAATCGGTGGTCATGTCCGGCTTCAGGTCGATGGTCGCCTTCTTGCGGCGACTGCGGCGGTCGACCGCCCGCTCGACCTGCGGCTCGGAGTGCGTGGGGTCGTCCTCGACGAGCTCGATCTCCGACTTCTCGAAGTAGGTGTGAAGCTCCTCGATATCGCCGTCGTCGATCTCGACCTCCGCCAGCGCCAGTGCCACTTCGGCATAGGTCAGCGTGCCGACGGCCTGGCCCTTGGCGAGGAGGAGCTTTACCTCCTCGAGCTCTTGAAGTTCAGCTACAGACATCCTGTTTCCTTACGACGAGCAGGGCCAAGCGCTAGGGCGCCCGGCCCAGAATCTCCGACTGTTTCAACACTAACGCTACCGATAGTGAAGTCAACCGACGGAAAGCGAAAAGGCCGCTGGCTGGCCGGTCCAACAATTGCACCTTCCTCGTAGCGGGGGGACGCTTCGGTTGATGTCCTTGTCCCCGGAGCGGGTCATGGCCCAAACCTCTCGCTGGCGGCGCATCTACACTCGCCGGTGATGGCTGAGGACGACGGAGGCGTACTCGGGCGGCTGCCGCGCTCCCGGCCCGGCACGCGGAGCGACAAGCGCATGGCCGGCACGGCCAAGCCGGCCCCGCCGCCTCCTCGGCCTCGGCGAGCACCGTCCGCGCCGTCGCGGCCCGACCCGCTTGGGGACGCGGTCCGCGTGGCCACCAAGGCCGCCGGAGCCGGTGTCCGAGTGGCCGGCACGGTGGCCGGCGAGCTGCTCCGCAAGCTGCCGCGACCGTAGCCGGAGCTCCGGCCTCCCACCCGCGCTTGTGCCCGCGCGCGGGGATGTCGGTTCCTCCGGGACGGGGATCCTTCCCGCCGACGAGGTATGCTGCGCGGTGATGCCAAGCGGCGCGAAGGACTCGCCCCGTTGCCTGATCGTCGATTACCACCCGGTCGTGCGGGCAGGGGTGCGGGCAGTACTCGAGCAGGCGTTCAAGGGCGCCAAGGTGTCCGACGCCGCGTCGGTCGACGAGGTCGACCCGATAAACGGCGAGCCGCCGGATGTCGTGATCGTGGATCCCTGGCGCGCGGGCGTCGACGTGGGCGCCGTGGTCGGACAGCTGCAGAACCAGGTGCGCGCGCCGATCGTGATCTTCACCTCCGACGGTGGCGCCCGGCTGCTCAGCGAGGCGCTGAAGGCGGGGGTCAAGGGCTACGTGCGCAAGGACTCCCCCTCCGAGGACCTGATCCGCGCCATCGAGGCGGCGCGCTCGGGCGAGTTCTACGTCGACCCCGGGCTCTCCTCGACGATCGTGCTCGACGAGGGCGACCGCACGCTGAGCGCCCGTCAGCGGGAGATCTTGCAGATGCTCGCCGACGGGATGCAGACGGACAAGGTGGCCGAGACGCTCGGGCTCTCCACGGAGACGGTGCGCACCCACACCAAGCGCATCCTCGCCAAGCTCGAGGCGTCCACCCGCACGCAGGCAGTGGCCATCGGCATTCGCCATGGCCTGATCGAGTAACGAGCCCGCGACGATGAGCGCGCGCGAGCTCGCCCGCCGCACGACGGTCGACGCCCTCGCCGAGGCGCTCCGCGCGCGGATCCTCGGGGGCGAGCTCGAGCCCGGCACGCCCCTGAGAGAGGAGGCGCTCGCCCGCGAGTACGACGTGGCCCGCCACTCACTGCGCTCAGCGCTGCGGGCGCTCGAGGCGGAGGGCGTCGTGCGGATCGAGCCCCACCGCGGCGCCCGGGTCACGGCGCTGTCCGCCGACGACGTGCGCGGCCTCTCGGCCCTGCGCACGGCGCTGGAGGTCGAGGGCGCCCGGCTCGCCCTGGCCGCGGGAGGCGGCCGGCTGCCGGCGAGCGTGCGCGAGGCGGCCGAGCGCCTGGCGTCGCTCTGCCGCCGCCCACGACCCTCCTGGGGAGCGGTGGCCGAGGCGCACGAGCGCTTCCACCACCAGATCGTGGTGGCCGCGGGCAGCCCGCGCCTCGCGGCCGTGCACCGCCAGACGGGCGCCGAGCTGCGCCTGTTCGTGCTGCAGCTCCCCCGCGCCTGGACGCTCGAGAAGCTCGCGAGCGACCACCTGCGCCTGGTCGACGACCTCGAGCGCGAGGGCGCCGAGGCACTCCGCCCGCACATCGCTGAATCCACCGACGTGCTGATCGAGCAGGCGGGGGCGGTGGAGCGAGGCTAGGTCTTCGCCTCCTCGGCCAGCTCCGAGCTCGGCGCCTCGCTCAGCACTGCGCCCTCGCCGGAGGCCTTCGCGCGGTACATGGCGCGGTCCGCCATGTCGATCAGGGTCTCGGCCTCGTCGCCGTGCTCGGGACAGGCGGCGACGCCGATCGACATCGACACGGCCGGCTCGTCCGGCATCGCCACCTCCTCGCGGACGGCGGAGCCCAGGCGGGTGGCCAGGGTCATGGCCTTGGAGGAGTCCTGCTCGGGCGCGAGAACGCAGAATTCGTCGCCGCCGAGGCGGGCCGCGGTGTCGACCGAGCGGATCGAGCGCCTCATCGCCATCGCCACCTGCATCAGCACCCGGTCGCCCGCCGGGTGCCCGTGGGCGTCGTTGATCCGCTTGAGCCCGTCGACGTCCATCAGCAGCACGGCGAAGCCGTGGCCGTAGCGCTTCTGGACGGCCAGCAGCCTGCCGATCTGGCGCTGGAGCGCGCGCAGGTTCCCGAGTCCCGTGAGCGGGTCGGTGTGGGCCTGGGACTCGAGCTCCCGCGAGCGTCGCTTCACGAGCGCCTCAACCGCCGCTGCCTGCACCGCGCCGGTGGCGGTCACGAGCTGCTCGACGGCGTCGGCGAACTGCGCGGGGTCGCCGTCCGAGAGCTCCTCGCGGAGCGCCCCGATCAGCACGGCCTGCAGTGATGCTACGTCGCGCGCGAGCTCGCTCGCGCTGCCCTCGGCACCGCCGGCGCGCAGGGCGGCCAGCGACGCGGCGCGCTCGACCTGGTCCTCGGAGAGCGTGTAGGGCTCGGCGCCTTTGGGAGCGGCCGCCTGCTCGACGATGCCGGAGATCAGCTCCGGCAGCTCGCGCGCGATCCGATCCGTGGGCAGCTGGCTGATCTCCTCCAGCGAGGCGCGTTCGATCAGCTTCACTAGCCACGCCTTGGCGAGCTCGTCGCGTGAGCGGTCGAGGCGCGCGAACGGGCCCCTGCTGGGTGTCATGCGGCAGCTTCCATTCCGGCTCCCCGGCGTTCCGGCGGCTCCGGACGATCCTACCCCCGGTTCCGGCAGCACGGACGCGGAATTTGCGATCGATCCCCTTCGCTCCGGTCCGGGCCCAGCCCGGCCCCTCGCGCACGACGTCTGCTCTGTGCGAGAAGGCGTCCCGCTGAGAAGATTGCGCGCGTGAGCGAGCTGATCTCGATCGACGAGGCGCGCCGCCTGGTGCTCGCGGCGGTCGAGCCGCTGCCCGCCGAGCGCGTCAGGCTCGACGACGCCCGCGGGCGCGTGCTCGCGGCCGACCTCGAGAGCCCGATCGACGTGCCGCCCTTCGACGGCTCGGCGATGGACGGCTACGCCGTGGCGGCCGGGCCGGGCGCCGAGCTGGAGGTGGACGGCGAGTCTCGCGCCGGGCGCCCCGCGAGCGAGCGGCTGCGCGACGGTGCGGCGATCAGGATCTCCACCGGCGCGGCCGTGCCGTCCGGCGCCGACGCCGTGGTGCCCCTCGAACGGGCGAAGGAACAAGGCGCGCGCGTGCGCGTGCCCGACACCGTGGTGGGCGACAACGTGCGCTACGCGGGCGAGGACATCCCCGCCGGCTCGACGGTGCTGCAGGCCGGCACCGTGCTCGACCCGGCCGCCCTGGGAGCCGCGGCGGCCGTGGGCTCGGCAACCCTCTCGTGCGCCCGCCGGCCGCGCGTGGCGGTGCTCGTGACCGGCGACGAGCTCACGAGGCCCGGCACGCCGCTCGCCCCGGGCGGCATCTACTCCTCGAACGCGTACGCGCTCGGCGCGCAGGCCGAGGCCGCCGGCGCCGAGCTCGTCCGGGTCGAAACGGTGCCCGACCGCCCCGAGCGCACCCTCGACGCGTTCGCCGGGGCACTCGAGGAGGCCGACGTGGTGATCGCCTCCGGGGGCGTGTCCGTCGGGCCGCACGACCACGTGAAGCCCGCCCTCGCCGAGCTCGGGGTCGAGGAGCGCTTCTGGGGCGTGCGCCTGCGGCCGGGCAAGCCGGCCTGGTTCGGCGTGCGCGGCTCCGTGCTCGTGTTCGGGCTGCCCGGCAACCCGGTGTCGGCGATGGTCACGTTCGAGCTGTTCGTGCGCCCCGCCCTGGCCGCCCTCCAGGGCGGCGACACCTCGGTGGTGCGCGCGAGCGCCACCCTCGACGAGCCGGTGCCGCTCCACCCGAGCCGCGAGCAGGCGATCCGCGTGCGCCTGCGCCACACCGACGACGGGCTGCGCGCCACCACCACGGGCGAGCAGGGCTCTCACATGCTCAGCTCGATGCTGGGCGCCGACGGCCTGGCGCGCGTGGCACCCGGCGAGGGCGAGCTGGCCGCGGGCACGCGCGTGGAGGTCGAGCTGCTGTGAGGCCGCGCGACCCGCGCCGCCTCATCGAGCGCCGCCGGCGCGCCCGCGTGCGCGTGACGATCCTCCACGTGCCGCAGTCCGGCCACGACGTGGACGGCTCGATCGGGTCGTGCCAGACGGCGGAGGTGAGCCTGCCGCGGGAGGACCTCGACCGGATCTGGTCCGCCGAGTACCTCGAGCGCCTGGCGCGCACCTACTGGCACTTCCTCACGCGGATCTCGCTCGGCGTGCTGCGCGTCGAATACGGGCCGGACTCGCGCGAGGTGGTGGTGTTCCGCCGTCCGTTCGTGATGCTGCGCTTCCACAAGCCCGAGTACGAGACCCATGCCGAGCGCGGCTCGGTCACCTGGCCGATCGACCGGGGTCTGCTCGTGGCTCCGAACGGCCGCGGGCGCGGCTACTTGCGGCTGTCGGTCGAGCGCCGCCCTGCGAGCGACGGCGCCGGCGAGGCCTCAGTCACCGTCTCGTCCGAGGTCGTGAACTTCTACCCCCTGATCGCGGGCTGGGGCTGGTTCGGGCGGATCGGCCGGATGCTCTACAACCAGACCCAGCTGCGGATCCACGTGGTCGTGACGAACGCATTCCTGCGCTCGCTCGCCAACCTCGAGCTCGAGCGCTCCGTGGTGGGCGTCCTCAGCCCAGCCGCTCCCCCGTTATCTCCCGCAGCTTCTCCCGGTCGTGACGAGCCGTGATCGTGCGCACGGTGCCCGAGCGCGAGCGCATCGAGATCGACTCGGTCTCGGCCCCCTGGGGCCCGAAGAAGTGCACGCCCTCGAGCATCTCGCCGTCGGTCACGCCTGTGGCCGCGAACGCCACGTCGTTGCCCGCCACGAGCCGCTCGGTGTCGAGCACCTCCTCGAGGTCGTAGCCGGCCTCGAGCGCGGCCTGGCGCTCCTCGTCCGAGCGCGGCCAGAGGCGGCCGACGATCTTGCCGCCGGTGCAGCGAATCGCGGCGGCGGCGAGCACGCCCTCGGGGGTGCCGCCGATGCCGTAGAGCAGGTCGACCGGAGATCCGGTGGTCACCGCGGCGAGCGCCGCCGACACGTCTCCGTGCGGGATCAGGCGCACGCGCGCTCCCACCTCGCGGATCTCGGCCATGAAGTCGTCGTGGCGGGGCCGGTCGAGCATGATCACCACGAGGTCCCCGACCGGCACACCCTTCTCCTTCGCCATCAGGTGGAGCGTCTCGCCCAGCGGGCGGTCGATGTCGAGCAGGTGCGCCATGTCGCGCGACGTGGCCATCTTCAGCATGTACACGCAGGGCCCGGGGTCGAACATCGAGCCGCGCTCCGCCAGGGCGATCGTGGCGATGGCGTTCGGCAGGCCCTTCGCGCACAGCTCGGTGCCCTCGAGCGGGTCGACGGCGATGTCGACCTTGGGCATCGAGCCGTCGCCGATCTGCTCGCCGTTGTAGAGCATCGGCGCCTCGTCCTTCTCGCCCTCGCCGATCACCACGACGCCGTCCATGGAGACCGTGTCGAGCAGCATCCGCATCGCATCGACGGCGGCGCCGTCGGCTCCCTCCTTGTCGCCGCGCCCGATCCAGCGCGCGCAGGCGAGCGCCGCGTACTCGGTCGTGCGCACGAGCTCCATCGCGAGATTGCGGTCCGGGGCCGCTGGCTCAGCCATCGCTCTCAGATCGTGCCGGGGGGCTTCTTGGGGTCCCCGTACACGCTCTGGCGCAGGTAGCCGGCCGCGAGCAGGCCGAGCGACGCGAGCAAGGCCACCCAGTAGCCGATCCCGAGCCCGATGTCGACGCTGTCCCCGGGGCGCCCGAGGATGATGCCGTTGCAGATGATCAACACGAAGGCCGTGATGCCCACGATCATCGTGACCTCGCCCGGCTTCCAGGTGAGCCGGTGCCCGCGGGCCAGGATCCACGACAGGATGAAGGGAGCCGTGGCGGCGAGCACGAGCAGGATGTCCAGCGTGTTGAACACGGCCCAGGCGCTGGCCCCGTCGCCTCCGCTCGCACCGGCCAGCGTGGAGTTGGGGTTGTCCGCGTTCGTGGTGAACCACGGCAGCCAGAGCGAGCCGAGCAGCACGAGCCCGGCGCCCATCCCCAGGAACTCACCGGGCGACAGACGCGAGAAGTCGAGGTAGCCGCCCCTCCCTTGAGCCCTCGAAGCCTCCATCGATCGGGACCTTATCTGGGAGTACCCTGGCGCGCCAACGACGAGAGGAGCCAGGCGTGGCGGTTACGAAGATCATCGAAGTGGTGGGCAGCTCTCCGGAGAGCTCGGACAGCGCGGTGAAGGCTGCGCTCGAGGAGGCTCGCCACTCGCTCCGCAACATCAAGGCCGTGGACGTGGTGTCGACCGGCCTGCGCGGGGAGAACCTCGACGAGTGGCGCGCGCTCGTGCGCATCTCGTTCCTGGTCGAGCGCGTGTCGGAGTAGGAGCCGGGCCATGGACCTGAACGGCACCGGCGCGCTCGTGGCGGGCGGCGCGAGCGGGCTCGGCGAGGCCACCGCCCGCGAGCTCGCCGCGCGTGGCGCGCGGGTGGCGATCGCCGACCTGAACGAGGAGCGCGGCGCACAGGTCGCGCAGGAGCTCGGCGGCCACTTCCACGCCGCCGACGTGACCGACGAGGAGCAGCTGGCTTCCGCCGTGAAGGCGGCGGTCGACGAGCTCGGCGGACTGCGCTTCGCCGCCTCCTGCGCCGGGATCGGCTGGGCCGAGCGCACGGTGAAGAAGGACGGGCCGGCCGCGCTCGCGCCGTTCGAGACGGTGGTCCGGGTGAACCTGATCGGCACCTTCAACGTGCTGCGCCTGGCGGCGAGCGCGATGGCGTCGAACGAGCCCGACGACCAGGGCGAGCGCGGCGCCGTGGTGATGACCGCCTCGATCGCCGCCTACGACGGCCAGATCGGCCAGACCGCGTACTCGGCCTCGAAGGGCGGAGTTGTGGGCCTGACCCTGCCGGCGGCGCGCGACCTGGCTCGGCTCGGCATCCGGGTCTGCACGATCGCCCCCGGACTGTTCGACACCCCGCTGCTGTCGGGCCTGCCGGAGGAGGCGCGCCAGGCGCTCGGCGCCCAGATCCCCTTCCCGTCCCGGCTCGGCCGGCCCGAGGAGTACGCGTCGCTGGCCTGCCACGTGGCCGAGAACACGATGCTGAACGGCGAGACGCTCAGGCTGGACGGCGCGCTGCGGATGCCGCCGCGGTAGGCGGGCGCCGTGCGGGCTGGTCACTAGCGCAGCCCGGCCTTCGCCGAGCTGCGCGGCGGGCTGAACGACCTGTCGGACGCGCTGAAGCCCTCTGAGACGTGAGCGAAGGGCGGCCTCCGGGCCGCCCTTCGGCAGCCGGCGCACCCCGAGTAGCCTTGCGCGGGTCCGTCTCCCCGAGCCCAGGAACGCCCTCTGATGCCCGAAGCAGTGATCGTCGACGCCGTGCGCACCCCGATCGGCCGCGCCTTCAAGGGCTCGCTCGCGGGATTGCGCCCCGACGAGATGGGCGCGTTCGTGCTCGACGCTCTGATGGAGCGCAACCCCGGTGTCGATCCCGCGCTGATCGAGGACGTGTACTGCGGCGTCGGCCTGCCGCAGGGCCTTCAGGGCTTCAACCTCGCGCGCATCATGGTCCTGCTCTCCGACTCGCTTCCCCAGGAGGTGAACGGCGCGACCATCTCGCGCTACTGCGCCTCCTCGCTCGAGTCGATCCGCCAAGCGGCCAACGCCGTGGTGGCGGGCCAGGGCGACGCGTACATCGCGGCCGGCGTCGAGTGGGTCTCGCGCTACAACGAGTCCGTGGAGGGCGCGCGCCCGCAGGACCGGAACGAGCACCTCGTAGGGAAGGACGGCGACCCGGACGCGTACATCGCGATGGGCCTCACCGCCGAGAACGTGGCCGAGCGCTACGAGGTGAGCCGCGCCGACATGGACAAGTACGCGCAGCGCTCCCAGGAGCTGGCCGTGGCCTCACAGGAGAACGGCTACTTCGACCGCGAGATCGTGCCGGTCACGCTGCCCGACGGCGCGGTGGTCTCGAAGGACGACGGCCCCCGCCCCAGCTCGACGCTCGAGAAGCTCGCCGAGCTCGACCCGGCCTTCAGGGAGGACGGCAAGATCACCGCCGGCAACTCCTGCCCGCTCAACGACGGCGCCGCCGCCGTGCTCGTGATGTCGGACTCGAAGGCCGACGAGCTCGGCCTCGCGCCGCGCGCCCGCATCATCACGGCGGCCACCGCCGCCAACGAGCCCGAGTACATGGGCGTCGCCCCGATCTGGGCGATCCGCAAGGTGCTCGAGCGCGCCGGCATGACGATCGACGACGTGGACACGGTCGAGCTGAACGAGGCCTTCGCGGCCCAGGTGATCCCGATCATGGCCGAGTGCGACATCCCGCTCGAGAAGCTGAACCCGCACGGCGGCGCGATCGCGCTCGGGCACCCGTTCGGCATGACCGGCGCGCGCATCATGACCACGCTCCTGAACGGCCTCGAGACCGACGACCGGACGATCGGCCTCGAGACCATGTGCGTGGCCGGCGGACAGGGTCAGGCCATGCTCGTCGAGCGGCTCGGCTGAGGCGCGCTCCCGGCCCCGCCCGCGAAGCCGGCGATCAGCTCGGCGAGCCGCTCGGGCTGGTCCTCCGGGCTGAAGGTCCGTGCGTTCTCGATCCACTCGAGGCGCGCGTCGGGAAGGATGGTCGCGAGCCGCTCGGCGTGCTCGGTGGGGAAGAAGCGGTCGTCGGCCGACCAGGCGATCAGCGTCGGCCGGTCGAAGGCCGAAAGGCGCGTGGCGGCATCGAGCGTCTGGCTGGGGTGGATCCCGGCGAGCAGGCGCCGCACGTCGCGACGGACGAAGCCCTCAGTCAGCACGGGCAGCACGTAGGTGTCCTCGGCTGCGCGCTCGATCGGTTGGTGGGAGAGCCAGCCGTAGGCGATCGGCAGGCGCCGCAGCGGCCGCAGGCGCAGCGCGCCGAAGGCCACCGGGATCACGCCCGGCACGCGCGCCGGCGCCAGGACGTAACGGAAGAAGCGCGGCGGGAAATTCTCGAAGGCGTCGCAGGAGGTGAGCACGAGCCGGTCGATCAGCTCGGGCCGGCGCACCGCGAGGAGCTGGCTGAGGCCACCACCGCTGTCGTTGCCCACGAGCGTGACGCTGCCGAGGTCAATCGCCTCGATCGCCTCGCCGACCAGGCCGGCGATCCCCGGCCCGCTCATGTCGGCGTCGCGCGGCATCGGCTCGAGGTGCGACCCGAGCGGGAGGTCGAGCGTCACGCGCGTGTGCCCGCTAAGACGGGGCACCACCTTGCGCCAGAGGTTGGCGTTCACGAGCGCGCCGTGCACGAATACGATCGGCGGTCCCTCGCCCGTGACGTGCGCGCGGATGCGGCGCCCGCCCCCGAGCTCGAGGGTCCTCGCCGGGCCCAGCTCGCTCGCCCGCCAACTCGCTCTCTCGTTCATCGTCCCGACACCTCCATACAGGTTGTATACCCGCGCCGAGCTGATGCGGGTGGCGCGCGAGCTGTTCGCCGACGGCGGCTATACCGGGGTGGGCACGCCGCCGCTGCTCGCGCTGATCGGGGGCCTAAGGAAGTAGCACGAGCTTGCCGAGCTTGCCGCCGGCCGCGAAGCGGTCGTAGGCCTGCTCGGCCTCGGCGAGCGGGAAGGTCTCCGCGACCGGCACCGTGAGCGTGCCGTCCGCGAAGTGCGGCAGCACCTCCTTCTCCACGAGCCGGGCGGCCGCCGCCTTCTGCTCGAGCGGGCGGGCGCGCAGGGTGGAGCCGTGGATGCGGGCGCGCTTCTGCATCACGGCCACCAGGTTGATCTCGGCCACCGGGCCCGTGCCGCCGACCCCGATCACGGCGATCCGCCCGCCGATGGCGAGCGAGCCGAGGTTCTCCTCGAGGTTGGAGGCGCCAACGAGCTCGAGGATCACGTCGTAGGGGCCGCTCTCGCCGAAGCCATCGGGCGCGATCGCGCGCGCGCCGAGCCGCTCGACCTCGGGGCGTTGCTCCTCGCGGCGCACGGTGGCCGTTACCCGCGCCCCGGCCGCGCGGCCGAGCTGCACGGCCGCCGTGCCCACCCCGCCGGCGGCGCCGTGCACCAGCAGGTGCTCGCCCGAGCGCAGGCCGGCCTGGCTGAAGATCGCGTCGTGCGCGGTGGTGAAGACCTCCGGCAGCCCTCCCGCCTCGGGCCACTCGAGGCCGTCCGGGACCGGCATCGCCGCGCGCTCGTGTACCACCGCCAGCTCCGCCTGCGCGCCACCGCCCACCACAGCCATTACCCGGTCGCCCTCGGCGAAGCGCGCGGCGCCCGGCCCCAAGGCGGCCACCTCGCCGGCCAGCTCGAGCCCGGGGATGTCCTCGGGCGACCCGGGCGGAGCGGGATATGCGCCCCGGCGCTGCAGCATGTCGGCGCCGTTGATGCCCGCGCCGCGCACCCGCACGAGCAGCTGGCCGTGCCCGGGCTCGGGGTCCGGGCGCTCCTCCACCAGGAGCTGCTTGTCCTGGATGGTTACCGCGTGCACCTGGGGGAATCTATTGGGCGGTGGCGCCGTCCCGCTTGACGATTAGGGTCAGGAGGCCGCGATGAGAGGCCCGTTCCCGGTATCGCGCAGTGCACGCCCGCCGCTGTGGCGGGAGGCGCTCGTGGGGCTGGAGGCGGCGGCGCTCCTTCGCGACCCGGTCTTTCGCGGCGACGGCGTGAGCCCGGGCGGGGGCCGCGCGGTGCTGCTGATCCCGGGCTTCATGGCTGGCGACGGCTCGCTCTCACTCATGGCCGGCTGGCTGAAGCGCACCGGCCACCGCCCCAGCCGCGCCGGGATGTGGGCGAACGTGGACTGCGCCGGCAGCGTGGTGCCTCGGCTCGAGGAGCGGCTCGAGCGGCTCGTGGCCGAGCAGGGCAAGCGCGTCGCGATCGTGGGCCAGAGCCGCGGCGGCACGATCGGGCGGGTGCTCGCCCGGCGCCGGCCGGACCTCGTGTGCGGGCTGGTGGCGCTCGGCTCGCCGCAGCTCGATCCGCTCGCGGTCCATCCGCTCGTGCGGCTCCAGGTCGAGGCCGTGAGCCGGCTTGGCTCGCTCGGCGCCCCCGGGCTCTTCCGCCGCGAGTGCCTCGCCGGCGATTGCTGCGCGTCCTTCTGGGAGGACCTCGCCGCCCCGCTCGCCGCCGATGTCGCCTGCGTGTCGGTCTACTCGAAGCGCGACGGCATCGTCGACTGGCAGGCCTGCCTCGACCCATACGCCACCGCGAGCGTGGAGATTCGCGCGTCGCATTGCGGGATGGCCGTCTCGCCGGCGGCCTGGCGCGCCGTGGCCGACGCGCTCGGTGACTTCGCGCGCGCCGCCTGACCGTCAGGGCACGACGACCGCGGCGGCGCGCAGCGCGCCGGCGCGCAGCCGCTCGAGCGCGCTGCCGGTGTCCTCGAGGGCGAAGCGCTCGACCTCGGTGCGCACCGGCACCTGCGGCGCCAGCTCGAGGAACTCCTCGCCGTCGGCGCGCGTGAGGTTGGCCACCGAGCGCAGCACGCGCTCGCCCCACAGCAGCTCGTACGGGAACGAGGGGATGTCGCTCATGTGGATCCCGCCGCACACCACGCTGCCGCCCTTGGCCACCGCTCGCAGCGCGGCGGGGACGAGCTCGCCCGCCGGCGCGAACACGAGCGCGGCGTCGAGCTCCTCGGGCGGCGGGCCGAGGGCGTCGCCCGCCCACTCGGCGCCGAGCTCGCGGGCGAAGGCCTGGGCGGCGCGGTCGTCCGCGCGCGTGAACGCGAACACGCGGCGGCCCTCGTGGCGCGCCACCTGGCAGACGATGTGGGCCGCGGCGCCGAAGCCGTAGATGCCGAGCCGCTCGGGGTCGCCGGCCAGCCGGAGCGTCCGGAAGCCGATCAGCCCGGCACACAGGAGCGGGGCCGCCTGCAGGTCGGGGTAGCCCGCGGGGATCGGGAAGCAGAAGCGCTCGTCGGCCACGGCTAGCTCGGCGTAGCCGCCCGGCCGCGTGTAGCCGGTGAAGACGGCCCGGTCGCAGAGATTCTCGCGCCCGCTGCGGCAGAAGCGGCACTGGCCGCAGGTCCAGCCGAGCCAGGGCACGCCCACGCGGTCGCCGGGCGCGTAGCGCTCGCCGGCCGCCTCCAGCACGCGCGCCACGATCTGGTGGCCCGGCACGAGCGGGAGCGCCGGGCCGGGCAGCTCGCCGTCGACGATGTGGAGGTCGGTGCGGCAGACCCCGCAGGCGGCCACCTCGAGCAGCAGCTCGCCCGAGCCCGGACGCGGCGCCTCCAGGTCAACCGGCCGCAGCGCCTGGCCCGGCGCGTCGAGGACCATCGCGCGCATGGGCGAAGCGTACGCTGGGGCCGTGAGCAACCTGATCGAGGCAGGCGAGCTGCGCGAGCGGCTCGGCGACCCGCGCCTGCGGGTGGTCGACTGCCGCTACGTGCTCGCCGAGCCGGGCGCCGGCGAGGCGCTCTGGCTGGCCGGCCACATCCCTGGCGCGTCGTTCCTGGACCTCGACCGCGACCTGTCGAGCGAGCCCGGCGCCCGCGGGCGCCACCCGCTGCCCGAGGCGCGCCACTTCGAGGCGGCGGCGCGGCGGGCCGGCATCGGCGCAGCCACGCTCGTCGTCGCGTACGACGAGGCGGGCGAGGGCGGCGCCGCGCGGCTGTGGTGGCTCCTGCGCCATTTCGGCCACCGGGAGGTTCGCGTCCTGAACGGCGGGCTGCGCGGCTGGCGGGCGGCCGGCGGCGAGCTCGCGAGCGGTCGCGAGGAGGTCACGGCCGGCGACTTCCGGGCGGGCGAGCCGGCCGCCGGCGACACGGCGCGGCTCGAGGAGCTCGGCCCTGACCGGGAGGCGCTCCTGCTCGACGCCCGCGCGCCCGAGCGCTTCCGCGGCGAGGTGGAGCCGATCGACGCCGTGGCGGGGCATATCCCCGGCGCGGTCAACCTCCCCTCCGCCGAGCTCGCGCCCGAGGGGCGCCTGCCGGACCCGAGGGAGCTGCGCGACCGCCTGGCGACCGCCGGCGCCATGCCCGAGCGCGAGCTCGTGGCCTACTGCGGCTCCGGGGTCGCCGCCTGCAACGTCGTGCTGGCGGCGGCGGAGGCGGGGCTCGACGCGCGGCTCTACCCGGGGTCGTGGAGCGAGTGGTCGCGCCGGGGTCAGCCCGTCGAGACCGGCCCCTCCGAGGCCCGCCACGAGGTCACTCGCTCGACGTCGAGCCGCAGCAGCGGGCCCGCCGGCCGGCGCTCGCGATAGGGGGCATAGCGGGCGGCGAGGGCATCGAGCGCGGCCGCGCCCGCCGCAGCATCGACCACGGTCACGCGGCCGCGCAGCTCGACCCAGGCCAGCCGCGTCCAATCCTCGTCGTACTCGTCCACGAGCAGCGTCGCCTCCGGCCTGCGCCGCAGCCGCCGCACCCGCGCGGGCTCGCCCGGGCGCTTGGGCTTGTGGTCGATCGCGCTCCAGACGGCACCCTCGTGCAGGGCGAAGGTCACCGGCAGCACGCGCGGCTCGCCCGCCTCGTCGAGCAGCCCGAGGCGCGCCACCCGGGCTCGCCGGACCAGCTCGAGGGCCCACCCGGGGACCGTCTCTAGAGTCACGAAGCCGAGCCTAGACCCAGGGAGAAAGCATGGACATCGGCATCGGATTGCCCGCCACGATCCCCGGCGTAACCGGCGACCAGTTCGTGGACTGGTCGCGGCGCGCCGAGACGGCCGGCTTCTCGACCCTCGGCACGATCGACAGGCTCGTCTACCCGAACTACGAGCCGCTGGTGGCGCTCGCCGCCGCCGCGGCGGTCACCGAGCGGATACGGCTCACCACCGCGATCGCGATCCTCCCCTACCGCGCCAACGCCGCGCTTGTGGCCAAGCAGGCGGCCACGGTCCACACCCTGTCGGGTGGGCGGCTCGTGTTCGGCGCGGCGGTGGGCGGGCGCGAGGACGACTACGAGGCGAGCGGCGTGCCGCTCAAGGGACGCGGCAAGGTCTTCGAAGCGATGCTGCGCGAGATCACGGAGGTCTGGGGCGGAGCGCCGCGCGGCCTGGCCGGGGGAATCGGGCCGTCCGTCCAGGACGACCCTCCTCAGCTGATCCTGGGCGGCCAGGTGGATGCCACCTTCCGCCGAGCGGCGAAGTACGGCGACGGCTGGATGGCGGGCGGGGGCCCGCCCGAGCGCTTCCCGGCGGCGCTCGAGAAGCTCGAGGCGGCCTTCCGGGAGGCCGGCCGGGTCGAGCGGCCGCGAGCGCTGGCGCTCCAGTACTACGCGCTCGGCGACGATCCCGAGGGCGACATCACTCACTCGATCCGGGATTACTACGCGTTCGCCGGCGAGTACGCGGAGATGCTGGCCGCCGCCGCGGCCAGGACCCCCGAGGCGCTGCGCGAGCGCGTGAAGCAGTTTAAGGACGCGGGCTGCCAGGAGCTGATCTGGTTCCCGACGTCGAGCGACCCGGTTCAGGTCGACCTGCTGGCCGAGGCCCTGCTCTAGATGATTCGAAGCAATATCGGCGAGGAGGAGGATGGCGCTCCAGCGCAGGTATGGCGCGTCATCCAGGGGTGCGGGGGTTTGGGATCAGCCATCTAGCGCGGCGGCGCCCACTTCCGTCCTCCTCACGCGGGACCATGGGTTCGTGGCCAGGGCCAAGCTCCTCCTGGGCGGCACCGCGCTCGGCGTGCGCGTGGCCCGCTCGCTCTACGGGCGCTGGCGCCTGCTCCCTGAGCCGCACCGCGAGCGCATCGCCCGGCTCGCGGAGCACGCAAAGGAGCAGGCGCTGACGGTGCGCGGCGAGCCCGACCTCGAGCGCGCCGCCGCAGACCTCCGGGCGGCCAACGAGACGCTCGCCGCCGCTCTCGTGGAGACCGCCGAGGCGGACCCCGAGCGCTCCGCGGAGGAGGTGGCCGAGCTGCGCGAGGACCTGCGCCGCGAGCTGGCGCGGCTGGCGAGCGCCGAGATCAACGCCTCGCGCACGCCGCGCGAGGCCCCGTCGCAACCCGAATAGCCGAGCGGTGGAGTCGGTCTGGGACTACCCCCGCCCGCCGGTCGTAGAGCCCTCGACCCGTCGCGCTCGCGTGATGCATGGCGGCGTGGCGGTCGCCGACTCGACCAGTGCCCTGCGGGTGCTCGAGACGAGCCAGCCGCCTGCCATCTACCTCCCGCCCGAGGACGTGCGCATGGACCTTCTCAGCCCGCACCCGCGCCGGACACTGTGCGAGTGGAAGGGCCAGGCGCGCTACTGGAGCCTCGACGGCGACGAGGCGGCAGCCTGGTCCTACCCCGATCCGGTCGAGGCCTACGGGGCCCTGCGCGACCATCTGGCCTTTTACCCGCAGCGGGTGGACGCCTGCTACCTCGACGACGAGCTCGTGCAGGCGAACGAGGGCGGCTTCTACGGCGGCTGGATCACGGCCGACATCCGCGGGCCGTTCAAGGGCGGTCCGGGCACGGCCGGCTGGTAGCCACCTGCCGGGCCGGGCGCCGCTTGCGCGGGATGCGCCTGCCCATCCAGGCGTCGAGGTGCTCGAGGTGGCGGCGGCCGGACGTGAGGCTGTAGACGATCAGGCCCGCGATGAAGGCCGTGTAGACACTCACGTGGCCGGTCAGGGCGAAGTCCCAGATCCCCAGGCCCACGATTCCGGCGGTGTCGATCACGACGCCGACCACGAACAGGCGAGTGATGTTCTCCATCCCGTATCGGTAGCGGAGCACGAGGAAGGCCGCCAGCATCGCCCAGAAGGCCGCCTCGAATCCGATTGCGAGAATCCACTTCAGTTCCATGGTTTATTTATAGCAGACGTTCGATATAGAATGTGTCGAGATGCCGAAGATCGTGGATCACGACGCGCGCCGGGCGGAGCTGGCGGAGGCGGTCTGGCGCCTGGCTTCCACGGAGGGCCTCGAAGCGGTGACGCTGCGCGCCGTGGCCGCCCAGGCGGGCTGGTCGACGGGCGCGCTGGTGCACTACTTCGCCGACAAGGAGGCGCTGCTGCTGTTCGCCTTCAGGCTCGTGGCGGAGCGCGTCGGGCGCCGGGTGGCCGCCGCGGCGGAGCGGGAGCCCGACCCGCTCGAGCTCGTGCGCCGGACACTCACCGAGGGGCTGCCACTCGACGCTGAGCGGCGCACCGAGACCCGGCTCTGGTTCTCCTTCCTGGGCCTGGCGCTCACGCGCCCGGCGCTGGCCAAGGCCCAGCGCCTGGCCTACCGCGCCTGGCGCGCCCGCGTGGCGCAGCTGCTGCGCGAGGCGCAGCGGGCCGGCCGGCTTGACCCGGAGCTCGACAGCGAGCGCGAGGCGGCCGCGCTCGTCGCGCTGGTCGACGGCCTGGCCGTGCAGGCGACCTTCGAGCCGCGCACGCTCAGCGGTCCGCGCCAGCAGGCGCTACTCGACGAGCGGCTGGCGCGACTTCAGGGCAGCGGCGCCGAGCGCGGCAGCCCCGCCTGACTCCAGTAGAGGGTCGAGCCGGCGAGCGCGAGCGAGCCGGGCGCGATGTCGGCTCCGGCCGCCAGGAGGATGCTCGCGGCGCCGGGAGCCGCAGTGCGCAGCTCGTAGACCGACGCGCCCGTTCCCTCGTCCCTGACCTCGACGATCCAGGCGACCCTCCCGTCACCCCGTATCACCAGATCCCTCACCCCGGTCCGGATCGGGGCGCCGCCCGCCCCCACCGGCGGCGCGTCCGGCGCGGCGGCGAGCCGGGCGAGCCGGCGGCCGTCTCGCACCCGCCGGATGAAGATCGAGGAGAAGCTCCCGCCGGGATTGGAGTTCACCGTCGCGATCGCCACGAAGCGGCGCGCGAAGCGCGTGAGCTCGACCTCCTCGGCGTCGAAGAGCACATCCCAGCCGATCTGAGTGCGGCGCCCGCTGCGGTAGCTGCACAGGTAGACGCGGTCGGCGTCGCTCGTGGGCCGGTAGAAGATCCGGCCGCCGATGCCGGCGTCCACGGTCCGGGTCCCGGAAGGCCAGCACGTGCCGGCCTTCGGCACCGCGGCGCCCGAAGCGGCGGGCGCCGCCAGCGCGAGGGCGAGTGCGGCCACCAGCACGACGGGGATCCGACTCACGACCGTGGATGATCCCACGTCGGTCGCGTACCGTCATGCGCGATGAGCGGCGCCGCCGACATCCAGCCGCTCCGCTTCGAGCACGGCGCGCTGCACGTGCTCGACCAGCGTGCGCTGCCCGGGGAGGAGCGCTGGATCGCCTGCGATACGCCCGAGCAGGTGGCCGACTGCATCCGCACGCTCGCCGTGCGCGGCGCCCCGGCGATCGGCGTGGCCGCGGCCTACGGGCTCGTGCTCGCGGACGACCGCGAGGCGGCGGGGGCGCTGCTGCGCGCCACCCGGCCGACGGCGGTGAACCTCGGCTGGGCGATCGACCGCTCGCTCGCGGCGGACGACCCGCTCGCGACGGCGCATGAGCTGCATGCGCAGCAGGAGCGGGCCGACCGGCGCCTGGCCGAGCTCGGCGCCGAGCGCTTCCGCGAGGGCGACCGCGCGCTCACGCACTGCAACACCGGTCCGCTCGCCACGGCCGGCTACGGCACCGGGGTCGGCGTGCTGCGCGCCGCCTGGGAGCGGGGCTGCCTCGCGAGCGTGTGGGTCGACGAGACGCGGCCGCTGCTCCAGGGCTCGCGCTTAACCGCCTGGGAGCTCGACCGCGCGGGAATTCCGCACCGCGTGATCGCCGACTCGAGCGCCGGCTCCCTGATGGCCCGCGGACTCGTGGACCGCGTGGTGGTGGGAGCGGACCGCATCGCCGCCAACGGCGACGTGGCGAACAAGATCGGAACCTACCCGCTCGCGGTGCTGGCCGACCGTCACGGCGTGCCGTTCTACGTGGCCGCCCCGGTCTCGACGATCGACCCCGCCACGGCCAAGGGCGCCCATATCCCGATCGAGGAGCGCGACCCCGCCGAGGTGGCGGGCTGGGCCGAGGCCTTCAATCCCGCCTTCGACGTGACCCCCGCCGAGCTCGTGAGCGCCATCTTCACCGAGGCGGGGGTGCTCGAGCCGCCCTTCGACGAGGCGATCCGCGGTGTCGCTGCGGGCTGAGCTGGTGGCCGCCGCCCGGACGATGCGCGAGCTCGGCCTCGTGGCCGGCAGCTCGGGCAACCTGAGCGCGCGCGAGGGCGACTCGATCCTCATCACCCCGGCCGGTCTCCCCTACCCCGAGCTCACCGAGGACGACCTCGTGGCGCTCTCGCCCGCGGGCGAGCTGCTCGCCGGCAGCCGGGAGCCCTCGAGCGAGCGGCGCGTGCACCTGGCCGTGTACGCGGCCCGCCCCGACGCCCGCGCGCTAGTGCACACGCATTCCGTGCACGCCACGGCGTGGAGCTTCGGCGACGAGCCGCTCGACACCGGCACAGGTGAGCTCGACGATGCGGCCGGCGGCGCCGTGCGCACGGCCGCCTTCGCCGAGAGCGGAGGCCAGAAGCTGGCGGACGCCTGCGTGGAGGCCCTCGGCGAGCGCTCGGCGGTGCTGCTCCGCCGTCACGGCGTGCTCGCGCTCGGGAGCTCGCCGGCGCGGGCGCTCGACGTGGCGGCGGTCGTCGAGCGCCAGGCGCAGCTGGCCTGGCTCCTGCGCCGGGGCGGATGACCGACGCCGACCGCCTGCTCGACGCCGCGCGCCGCCCGCTCGTGATCGGCATCGGCGGGGGCGGCGACGTGGTCGGCGCGCTGGCCACGGCGGAGGCCTGCCGGCTGCGCGGCGCGGCGCCCGTGGTGGGCGGCGTGAGCTGGGAGCGGCGGCCGATCGACCCCCGCCCCGGCCCGCGGGCGGCGGCGGAGATCGAGAACGCACGCGAGCTCGCTCCCGGAGTGCTCGCCGCGAGCGGCGCGACCCGCGTGCGCGAGAGCGGCGTGCTGTTCGCCGAATCGCGGATGGCCGCGCTCCTCGGCGAGGAGTGCGTGCTGGTGGATGCCACGCTCGCCCCGGCCGCGATCGCGGACGGGATCGAGGCCGCGGCCGCCGGGCTCGGATGCGACCTGCTCGTGTTCCTGGACGTGGGCGGCGACGCGCTCGCCCACGGCGACGAGCCGGGCCTCGCCAGCCCGCTCTGCGACGCCCTGTTGATGGCGGCCGCGGCGCGGCTGGCCGCCCGGGCGGAGACGCCGGTCCTGGCGGCGATCTTCGGCATCGGCTGCGACGGCGAGCTGACCGCGGCCGAGGTGCTCGAGCGGATCGCCGAGGTTGCCGCCGCCGGCGGCCTTGCCGGAGCGCGCGGGCTCACCCCCGCGGTCGTGGACCGCCTGGATGAGGCGGTGGCCGCCGTGCCCACCGAAGCCAGCGCGCAGGCGCTCCGTTGCTTCCGCGGCGAGACGGGCAGCACCACGATCCGGCGCGGCAGGCGCACGGTGGAGCTGTCGCCGCTCGGAGCGCTCACCTTCTTCATCGAGCCGCGGGCCGCGCTGGGCTCGGCGGCACGGCTCGCGGCGGTCGTCGGCGACGCCCGGGACCTCGATCACGCGAACGAGCTCCTGCACGAGCGCGCCGTGCGAACGGAGCTCGACTATGAACGTGACGCACTTCACACAAGCCCGGGCCCTGGCTAGCAACCCTTCAGGAGTGCTCAAGCGCCTTCCAGACGGAGCCCCGATCCTGATCCGGTCGATCCGCGCCGACGACAAGCGCATGCTGGAGACGGGGCTGCGGCAGCTCTCAGACGAGAGCGTGCAGCGGCGCTTCCTCACACCCAAGCGCAGCTTCAGCCGGGCGGAGCTGCGATATCTCACTGAGGTGAACGGCCGCGATCATGTGGCACTGGTGGTCGAAAGTCCGACCGATCCAGCGCGCCGCCTGATCGCGGTCGGACGCTTCGTCCGCCTCCAGGACGATCCCGCCGCCGCCGAAGTGGCGATCGTCGTCGCGGACGAGTGGCAGCGTCGCGGCATCGGCTCGCAGCTCGCCGAGCTCCTGGCGGCCAAAGCACGCTTCTTCGGCATCCGCCGCTTCACGGCGACCATGGCGTCGGACAACGTCCCCGCCCACCGGCTGATGGAAAAGCTCACCAGCCACCTCGACGAGCACCACGCGGGCGCAGGCGTGTCCGAACTGGTGCTCGAGCTCGCGGCCTGAGCGGCTAGGTGATTGATTCCGAATCCGCGTGCCTCTGGAGGCGCGCTAGACCGAGCTGGGCGCCGACCGCCGACGAAACCGATATTCGAAGCAATATCGGCGAGGAGGTGGGTCCGACACCGGCTGGCGACGGCGAAGCCGTATCCAGCCGGTGGCCAGCGAAGGTATGGCGCGTCATCCAGGGGCGCGGGGGTTTGGAATCAGTCATCTAATCCCCGGCCGCCCCGACGACGATCGTGAACGCGCTCACGCGCCCGTTCGCCATCCGCGCGCCCAGCACCGCGTAGCGCATCGGGCTCCCGAACGGGAACACGCCCTCCACGAGCCGGAAGCCGCGCGGCGTGCGGCGCGCCGCCGGGTGCAGCTGCCTGAGCCGCGTCGCGCTGTCGCCCAGCCGGAGACCCCTGAAGGTCCGCCAGGGCCGGTCGCCGCTCACCACGACCTTCTGGGCGAGGCCGATCCGCCCCTGGCACGAGCTGCCGCGACCGCCGAAGTTCTGGAAGACCCCGAACACGCCGAGGTTCGCCCAGCGCACGCGGCAGATCTCGCCACCGCCGCGCCGGCTGGTGGTGGGCCCGAAAGCCCGCACCGCGGCGCCGAGCCGCGGGTTCGTCGCCGGCTTGAAGTCGCCGATCGCCTGCACCTCCCCCAGGCCCGTGGTGCTGCCGGTGGCCCTGATCACGAACGAGCGAGCGTCCGCCGGGGCCGCGAACGCGAGAATGCCTGTGAGCGCCAGTAGGGCGGCGAGCGATCTGGACATGAGCGCAACGTACCCGATCCCGGTGCTGGTAGATACTGCAGCCGTGACAGCGCGCAACGTGTTGGGTGGAGAGCTCGAAACATGCGGGACGGACCCCGTCACGGGCTTCTTCCGCGACGGCTGCTGCCACACCAGCGCGGAGGATCTCGGCAGTCACACGATCTGCGCCGTGGTGACCCAGGAGTTCCTCGACCACCAGCGCTCGATCGGGAACGACCTGACCACGCCGCTGCCGCAGTTCGGCTTCCCGGGGCTCGTGCCCGGCGACCGCTGGTGCGTGACCGCCGCGAACTGGCTGCGCGCCTACGAGGAGGGCGCGGGCGCGTTCGTGGTGCTGGCGGCGACCAACGAGCGAGCGCTCGAGATCGTTCCGCTCGAGGCGCTGCGGCAGCTCGCCGTGGACGTGCCGACCGACCCCTCGGCGCTCGCGGAGGACTGACAGCCGCTGTAGCCTGGGACCGTGGCGGACGACCACCTGGAGCTCTGCCAGCTCGCATACGCGCGGTTCAGCGCGGGCGACGTGGTCGGCCTGCTCGAGCTCTTCCACCCCGACGTCGAGGTGTACGTGGCTCCGCCGAACTTCGAGAGCGGCACGTACCGCGGGCACGATGCCTACCGGCGGCTGCTCGAGCGCTGGGGCGCCTCGTGGGAGGAGATGCGCATCGGGGTCGGCGCGATCGAGGCCGCCGGCGACTGGGCCCTCGCTTCGGTCGAGTATGCGGGCACGGTCACCGGATCCGACATCGAGGTGCGCCAGCCGTCATGGGAGCTCTCGCTCTGGCGCGACGGGCAGTGCCACCGCTACGAGGTGTACTGGGACCGCGATCAGGGCCTCGCCGCCTTCGCGTCGCATCGGGGCGCAGAGGACGCCGAGGGCGCCGCTCAGCGTTAATCGACCGACCAGGTGTCGCCCGAGTGCAGAAGCTCCTCGAGCTGCTGCTTGCCCACGCCGGCGCGCGACTCCTCGAGCGCCTCCTGGAGCTGCTCGCCGTAGATCGGGCGCTCGACGGAGCGGAAGACGCCGATCGGAGTGGGACCGGTGGGCTGGGCCGCGAGGTGCGCGAGCTCGAACGCGAGGCTCGGCTCCGAGCGCTTGACGTCGTGCACCAGCAGGGCGTGCTCGCCCACGTCGGCCACGTCGACCAGCTCGAGCCGGCCGTCCTTGCCGCGCATCACCCCGCGCTCGCCGTCGAGGCCGAAGCGCACGGGCCGGCCGTGCTCGAGCGGGATCTGGTTCTGCTCGCGCTGGCCCTTAGCGCGCACCGCGTCGAACGCGCCGTCGTTGAAGACGTTGCAGTTCTGGTAGATCTCGACGAACGCCGCCCCGCGGTGGGCGGCGGCAGCGCGCAGCACCTCGGCCTGATGCTTCTTGTCGGTGTCCACGGTGCGCGCCACGAAGGTCGCCTCGGCCCCGAGCGCCAGCGACACCGGGTTGAACGGGTGATCCTGGGACCCGAAGGGCGTGGACTTGGTGACCTTGCCCTCCTCGCTCGTGGGCGAGTACTGGCCCTTCGTGAGCCCGTAGATCTGGTTGTTGAAGAGCAGGATCTTGAGCGGCACGTTGCGGCGCAGCGCGTGGATCAGGTGGTTGCCGCCGATCGACAGGGCGTCGCCGTCGCCGGATACGACCCACACCGACAGGTCTGGTCGCGAGGTGGCAACCCCGGTGGCGAGCGCGGGCGCGCGGCCGTGGATGCCGTGCATCCCGTAGGTGTCCATGTAATAGACGAACCGCCCGGCGCAGCCGATGCCGGTCACGAACACGATCTTGTCCGGCGGCACGCCGAGCTCCGGCATCAGGCCCTGGACCGACGCGAGGATCGCGTAGTCCCCGCAGCCCGGGCACCAGCGCGTCTCCTGGTCGGAGGAGAAGTCCGCCTTGGAGAGCACGGGCAGCGGGGTGCCGCCGTTCTCGCTGTGGCCGGCGGCGCTCACGCGAGCCGCTCCCGTACCTGCTCCATCACGTCGCGCGTGAGGATCGGCAGGCCGTCGACCTTCGTGTAGCTCTCGATGTCGATCAGGTGCTCGGCGCGCAGGAGCGTGGCCAGCTGGCCGAGGTTCATCTCCGGCACGAGCACGCGCTCGTACGCGCGCAGCACTTCGCCGACGTTCCCCGGCATGGGGTTTAGGTGCCGGATGTGTGCGGTGGCCACCTTGAGCCCGTCCTCGCGGCGCAGGCGGCGCGCCGCGCCCTGAATCGCGCCGTAGCTCGAGCCCCAGCCGAGCACGAGCAGTCCGGCGTCCCCGTCGGGGTCGTCGACCTCGACGTCGGGCACCTCGACCCGCGCGATCCGCTCGGAGCGCAAGCGGGTCATGTAGTCGTGGTTCGCGGGCTCGTAGGAGATGTTGCCGGTGCGCTCCTCCTTCTCGAGGCCGCCGATCCGATGGCGCAGGCCGGGCGTGCCGGGGATCGCCCAGGGGCGCGCCAGATTGTCGTCGCGCAGGTACGGCATGAAGGCGTCGCCGTCGTTCGGCGCGCCGGCGAAGTCGGGGTCGATCGCGGGCAGCGAGCTCACGTCGGGGAGCCGCCAGGGCTCGGAGGAGTTCGCCAGGAAGGTGTCGGCCAGCAGGATCACCGGCGTGCGGTGCGTGACCGCGATCCGGGCGGCCTCGATCGCGGCGTCGAAGCAGTCGCCCGGCGTGCACGCGGCGATCACCGGCAGCGGCGACTCGCCGTGGCGCCCATAGAGGGCCATCAGCAGGTCGGCGGCCTCGGTCTTGGTCGGCATGCCGGTCGAGGGGCCGGCGCGCTGGATGTCCACCACCACGAGGGGCAGCTCCATCGCGACCGCCAGGCCGATCGTCTCGGCCTTCAGGTCCATGCCCGGGCCGCTCGTGGCCGTGACGCCGAGATGGCCCGAGAAGGCGGCGCCGAGCGCCATGTTCGCGGCCGCGATCTCGTCCTCGGCCTGGATCGTGCGGACCCCGAAGCGCTGGTGGCGCGAGAGCGCGTGAAGGAGCTCGGACGCCGGGGTGATCGGGTAGCTCGCGAGGAAGAGCTGGAGGCCGGACTGCACGCTCGCGGCGATCAGCCCATAGGCCAGCGCCTGCGTTCCGTTCACGTTCCGGTAGGTGCCGGGCGGAGCCGGGGCGGGATCGACCTCGTAGTGGACCGCCAGCAGCTCGGCCGTCTCGCCGAAGTTGTAGCCGGCCCGGAAGGCGGCGAGGTTGGCCGCCTTGACCTCGGGCCGGTCGGCGAACTTCTTCTCCACCCAGTCGACCGTCGGCGTGGTGGGGCGCCCGTACATCCAGGACACGAGGCCGAGCGCGAACAGGTTCTTGCTGCGAGCGGCGTCGCGCGAGCTGATGCCCTCGATGCCCTCGGTGGCGCGCACGGTCATCGAGGTCATCGGCACGCGGAAGACCTGGAAGTCGTCGAGCGTGTCGTCGTCGAGCGGGTTCGAGGGGTAGCCCGCCTTGCGCAGGTTGTGGTCGGTGAAGCCGTCCTCGTTCACGATCACCGTGCCGCCCTTCTCGACGGCGGCGAGCTGGGTGATCAGCGCGGCGGGGTTCATCGCCACGAGCACGTTCGGGTGGTCGCCCGGGGTGAGGATGTCGCGCGAGGCGAAGTGGATCTGGAAGGCCGAGACGCCGTGCGGCGTGCCGGCGGGCGCGCGGATCTCGGCGGGGAAGTCCGGCAGGGTGGCGAGGTCGTTTCCGACGACCGCCGTCGCGTCGGTGAAGCGGCTTCCCGTGAGCTGCATCCCGTCGCCCGAGTCGCCGGCGAACCGGACGACCACGCGATCGAGCTTCTCGACTGTCTTCTCTGCCATGGAGGCGATCCGCGACCGGCGCAGACCGTCGCTTCGAGTGTAGTGGCAGCTCCGGGCGGGGCCGCGGGACCCCGGCTTCGGCTAGAGTGCCGCGCCCCCGACCCCCCTTGTCAGCCTCATGAACGTCTCAGTACCCAAGGAATCGGCGTCGGGCGAGCGCCGCGTGGCGCTGGTGCCCGAGGTGGTTGAGCGACTCGCCCAGAAGGGCGTGCAGGTGACCCTCGAGACGGGCGCCGGGGCCGATGCGCACTATCCCGACGGCGCCTACACCGACGCCGGCGCGACCCTCGGCGAGGGCTTCTCGGGCGAAGTGGTGGCCAAGGTCGCGCCTCCCTCGGCCGAGGAGATCGGCCGGCTCGGCCGCGACACGGTGCTGATCGGGTTCCTCGCGCCGCTCACCGCGGCGGACACGGTGCGCGGCCTGGCCGACGCCGGCGTGACCTCGTTCGCGATGGAGGCGATCCCGCGCATCACGCGGGCCCAGTCGATGGACGCGCTCTCCTCGCAGGCCACCGTGGCGGGCTACCTGGCGGCGCTGATCGCGGCCCAGCGGCTGCCGCGCTTCTTCCCGATGCTCACCACGGCGGCCGGCACGGTGCGGCCGGCGAAGGTGCTCGTGCTCGGCGCCGGCGTGGCGGGACTGCAGGCGATCGCCACCGCTCGCAGGCTCGGCGCGGTGGTGCAGGCGTTCGACGTGCGCTCGGCGGTGAAGGAGCAGATCGAGTCGCTCGGGGCGCGCTTCCTCGAGCTCGACATGGGGCTGGAGGACGCCGAGGCGGCGGGCGGCTACGCGCGCCAGCTGACCGACGAGGAGCAGGCCAAGCAGCGCGACCTGCTGGCGGTCGAGATCGGCAAGGTCGACGCCGTGATCTCCACGGCCGCTGTGCCCGGGCGCAAGGCGCCGCTGCTCGTAACCGAGCAGGCGGTGAAGAACATGTCGCCGGGGTCCGTGATCGTCGACCTGGCGGCCGAGACCGGCGGCAACTGCGAGCTCACCGAGCCCGGCGAGACGGTCGTCAAGGAGGACGTGACGCTGGTGGGGCCCCTCAACCTCGCCTCGGAGATGCCCGACCACGCCTCCGCTCTGTACGCGCGCAACGTGATGTCGCTGCTCGAGCTGATGGTCGGCGAGGAGGGCAAGCTGGCCGTCGACTTCGACGACGAGGTGATCGCGGGCGCCTGCATCACGCGCGACGGCGAGATCGTTCACGAGGGCGCGCGCGCGGCCGCCGGGGTCACCGCGTAGCCATGGACCTTCTCACCGAGCTCACCATCCTCGTGCTGGCGGCGTTCGTGGGCTTCGAGGTGATCTCGAAGGTGCCGAACACGCTGCACACGCCGTTGATGTCGGCCACGAACGCGATCCACGGCATCGTGCTGCTGGGCGGCCTGCTCCTGATCGGCGAGGCCGCCGGCTTCCTCAACGAGCTGCTGCTCGTGATCGCGATTGCCTTCGGCACGATCAACGTGGTCGGCGGCTTCCTCGTCACCGACCGCATGCTCGAGATGTTCAGGAAGCGGCCCGAGCCCAAGAAGGACGCGTAGCGGTGGTCATCGCCTCCTTCCTCCAGGACCCGGACTTCATCCAGGTCCTGTACATCCTCGCGTTCATCTGCTTCATCGTCGGCCTGCGGCTGCTCACGCACCCGAGCACGGCGCGCAAGGGCAACGCGGTGGCCGCCGTGGGGATGGCGATCGCGGTGGTGGCCACGCTGCTGTGGGACTTCGTCGACGACTACGGCCTGATCGCGCTCGGCGTGGCGATGGGGACCGCAGTGGGCGTGCCGGCGGCGCGCGGCGTGAAGATGACCCAGATGCCGCAGATGGTCGCGCTGTTCAACGGCGTCGGCGGCGGCGCGGTGGCGCTGATCTCGTTCGTCGAGTACCGCGAGGCGCTCGAGATCACGGGCGGCAACCCGGAGCTCGAGGCGCTGATCCCGATCCTGTTCGCGGCGATCATCGGCTCGGTCTCGTTCTGGGGCTCGAACATCGCGTTCGGGAAGCTGCAGGAGCTGCTGCCCGGGCGCCCGATCCAGCTCCCTGGGCAGCAGATCGTGAACGCGCTGCTGCTGCTCGTGGCGGTCGGCTGCTCGGTGGCGATCGCCGCCGGCGCCGAGTCGGAGGGCCTGTTCATCCTGATCCTGGTGGCGGCGGCCGTGCTCGGCAACATGGTCGTGCTGCCGATCGGCGGCGCCGACATGCCGGTGGTGATCTCGCTGTTGAACGCCTTCACGGGCCTGTCGGCGGCCGCGGCCGGACTGGCGCTCGACAACGTGGCCCTGATCGTGGCCGGCATGCTGGTGGGCGCCTCGGGCTCGATCCTCACGATGCAGATGGCCGAGGCCATGAACCGCTCGATCGCCAACATCGTGGCGGGCGGCTTCGGCGGCGTGGCCGTCGCCGCCGGCGCGGGCGACGACGGCGAGGAACGACCGGTGCGCTCGACCGACCCCTCCGACGTGGCGATCCAGCTCGCCTACGCCTCCAAGGTCGTGGTCGCCCCCGGCTACGGAATGGCGGTCGCCCAGGCGCAACACACGGTGCGCGAGCTCGCCGACGAGCTCGAGAAGCGCGGCGTGGAGGTGCGCTACGCCATCCACCCGGTGGCAGGCCGCATGCCCGGCCACATGAACGTGCTGCTCGCCGAGGCCGACGTGCCGTACGACCATCTCAAGGAGATGGACGAGATCAATCCCGAGTTCCCGCAGACCGACGTCGCGCTCGTGATAGGCGCCAACGACGTGACCAACCCGGCCGCGCGCGAGCAGGCCGACTCGCCGATCTACGGAATGCCGATCCTCGACGTGGATAAGGCCGGCGCCGTGATCGTGCTCAAGCGCTCGATGAACACAGGCTTCGCGGGCATCGACAACCCGCTCTTCTACAAGGAGAACACCGCGCTCCTGTTCGGCGATGCCAAGGAGTCGGTGCAGAAGGTCCTGAAGGAGGTCGAGGAGCTTTAGAGCAGGCTCTCCTGGCCCGCCGCGACCCGCGAGCGGCGCGGGATTCCCGCCGCCTCGGTGAGGGCCGCTTCGGCGTCGGCGAGGATGGCCCGCTCGGAGCGGGAGGCCACGAGCGGCTCCGCGAGACCGTCGACGTGAACGTACGTGCGGCGCCCGTCTCGCCGGTCGGATCCCTCGATGGGCACGAGCGCGTAGATGCGGTCGGCGCGCACGAACTTCCCGTATCCGAGCGGGATCATCCGAGGGTCGCGCTTGGCCATCCGGGTGACGATAGCCGCAGCGCCGGACCGGCCGGCGCGGGGGGCGAATCTCCGCTCAGTGCCGACTTACGACGCCAGTGGCGTACGAACTCGGAGCAGGACCGGCGCCGCGAGCGCGAGGCGCGCCCCCGGCGACGCTGTCTACGGCGACGTCTTCGACCGCCCGCAGCAGATGCTCACGGAGCTACGTACGGTGCTGACGCCGGGACCGCCGGGATAGAGATCTCCAGCCCCAGAGGCTCATCCCCCGGTCGCACGGCCGGAATGAGCGCCGAGGCCACCAGTCCGCCGGCGCTGGAGCGCACATCGAGAGTTGGGATCGAACCGCTGCGATGGCCCGCGAAGAGGTCGGCGATCAAGAGGTCCACCCGTTCGCGGACCTGCTCGGCGGTCGGGCTCGGGTGGGAGGTCCTCGTGGCATCCACGCTAGTGCCCCATCCCCGCGCCCGGCGCGTGCTCAGTCGAGAGCACACCTACCGAGCCCTTGACCATGTCGCGGAAGGCGTGGGTGACGAAGGGAGGTGCATCCGGCGCCTTTCGGCCCGCTCGAGCCGGGCCGCGTCCTGGGCCTTGCCCTCGCGGAGCGCCTCTTCTGCGCTTCGCTGGTGTCGATCAGGAGCATGTCCATAGGGTCGTCGCTCAAGGGTGCGTGAGCATCCGACGGCAATACGCCTCCACCTCAGTAGTTCGCCGCAGCAGTGGCGCGGTAGGGGGCCGATGGCGGTTCACGGGGCGCTCGCGATGCTCGCCCCGTGAGCGATACGGTCATCCCCGTGGCTCGGGACGCTGACATCTCGATCGTCCTGGCCGACGACCACGCCGTGGTGCGGAGCGGCCTTCGCATGCTGCTCGAGGCGGAGGACGACCTGGAGGTCGTGGCGGAGGCGGGCGATGTGGATGGGACGAGCCGAACCGTGCTCGGCTACAAGCCAACGGTGCTCGTACTCGACCTCAACATGCCGGGTGGATCGAGCCTCGAGGCGATCCCGTCGATGCTCGAGCGCTCACCCGACACCGCGATCGTGGTGCTGACGATGCAGGAGGATCCCGCCTTCGCCCGCGAAGCGCTCCGCGCCGGCGCGAAGGGGTATGTGCTCAAGCAGGCCGCCGGCACGGAGCTCGTGCAGGCAGTTCGCGCAGCCGCCGGCGGCGGCACCTGGCTCAACCCCGAGCTCGGCGCGCGCATCGCCACGGCCGAGACGACTCCCACAGGGCCGCCGGGGGACCTCACCGAACGGGAGGTCGAGGTGCTGAGCCTTATCGCACTCGGTCACACCAACAGCGAGATCGCAGCTCAGCTCTACCTCAGCGTCCGCACGGTCGAGACCCACCGTTCGCACATCCAGCGGAAGCTCGGCCTCTCCAGCCGCGCCGAGCTGGTGCGCTACGCCCTCGACAACGACCTGATCGAGCGCTAGCGAGGCGCCGGTGGAGGTCGTGACCCTCGGGCTCGCCGGGAGCGCGACCGCTCTTGCCACCGGTCTGGGAGCCGTGCCGGTCTTCCTCCTCGGTGACCGCGCGGAGGGGCTGCGCCCCTTCCTGTGGGGCGCGGCGGGCGGACTGATGGGGGTGGCGTCGATCGTCGGGCTCCTGCTCCCCGCCCTCGATGAGAACGGGTCCGGCTCGGTCGCGGCCGGGCTCGCGGTTGGGGTCGTCTTCCTGCTCGCCTCACGCCGTGCGCTCGAGGGACGCGACGTGCATGTGGGCGCGCTGCGCGGTGCCGGGGTGAGGCGCTCGCTGCTCGTGTTCGGCGTGCTGCTCGTGCACAGCCTGCCGGAGGGGTTCGCGCTGGGTACGGCCTTCGCGTCCGAGACCGAGGGACTTGCCCTATACGTCATCCTGGCGATCGCGCTACAGAACGTCCCGGAAGGCACAAGCGTGGCGATCCCGATGGAGGCCGCCGGCTTCGACCGCTCACAGCAGTTCTGGGCCGCGGTGCTGACCAGCGCACCACAGCCCGTGGGGGCCATCGCCGCCTACCTCGCGGTCGAGCAGATCGCCTGGCTGCTGCCGTTCTCGTTCGCCTTCGCCGCAGGAGCGATGCTCGCGCTCGTGGTGGTCGAGTTGCTGCCCGAGGCCTTCTCGCCCGGGGGTCGCTGGGGGGCGGCCGGGGGCCTCGCCCTCGGCGCGGGCCTGATGCTGCTGCTGGCCGCGCTCCTCGGCGTCGACTGAGGCCGGATCGGTATTTGCCCGCAGACACGCGCGTAGCGCGCGCGGATGACGCCCGCCCCCGGCGACGGCACGCTCATGGCGACCTGACCAAGCGAGGAGGCATATGCCATGTACCGGAAGATCATCGTCGGCTACGACGGAAGCGACCAGTCCGAGGACGCGCTCGCCCTCGGAGCGCTGATCGCCGGCGAGTCGGACGCGAGGCTCGTGGTGGCCGGCGTGCTCCAGTTCGACCCGATCTGGGGAGTCCGCTACCCGGCGTTCCAGCAGGCCGAGGTGGACTTCAGCCGGCAGATCGAGCAGGCGGCCGCATCCGTGGGAGCGGAGGCGGAGACGATCACGAGCACCTCGGCCGGTCGCGGGCTCCACGAGCTCGCCGAGGAGCTCGCCGCCGACCTGATCGTGATCGGCTCACCTCACCGGGGCAGAGTCGGGCAGGCCGTGGCGGGCAGCGTGGCGATGAGCCTCCTCCACGGGTCGCCGTGCTCGGTGGGCGTCGCCCCGCGTGGCTACTCCGAGGGTGGTGAGCGGCGCATCACCGAGATCGCCGTCGGCGTCGACGGGTCGGACGAGGCCCGCATGGCGCTCGACGAGGCGGTGGAGCTGGCCCGCGCCGGCGGCGTGCCGATCAAGCTCATCGCGGTCGCCGAGCTACCCTCCGTCACCTATGGCAAGAGCGGTCCCGCGGGTGGGCGCGGGCTCGAGGAAGCAATCGAGGAGACCATGCGCAGGCAGCTCGGCGGCGCGACCGAGTCGGTCCCCGGCGATGTCCGGGTCGAGCCGGTTCTCGCGACGGGCGAGCCGGCCGCGACGCTGGCCGAGCTCGCACGCGCGGACGGCGCCCTCCTCATGCTCGGCTCGCGCTCGTACGGGCCGCTTCGGAGGGTATTGCTCGGCTCGGTCTCGGCCGCGCTTGCGCGCTCGGCGCCCTGCCCGCTGATCGTGCACCCTCGCCCCGCCAAGGCGCCGGCGCGTGGCCGCCCGCCCGTGGCCGCCGCGAGCGTTCTGTGAGCGGGCCGGTCTTCCTCTGCTACGACGGATCGCCGCCTCGGCCGCCGCGCTGGCGGCGGCCGGACGGCTGCTCGCTGGACGCGAGGCACTCGTCTGCCACGCGTGGGTCGGCCTATCGGACGCCGCGGACCGCGCGGCGGCCGAGCAGGTCGCCGCGGAGGGCGTGCGGATCGCGGTGACGGCGGGCTTCCGAGCCCGCCCGCTGCCAGTCCGCGAGCAGCGCAAGACCTGGCGCACGTTGCTCGCCGAGGCGGATCGAGCGCGGGCCTCGGTGATCGTGGCCGGGGCCCACGGACGGTCCGGCCTGGCCCGGACCATCCTCGGGAGCGTCTCCAGTGCTCTGGTGCACCATTCGGCTCGCCCGACGCTCGTCGTCCCGGGAGCACCCCCCGCCGAACCGCCCGACGGGGCGCTGCTGCTCTGCTACGACGGCTCGGCCTCCGCGAAGCACGCCCTCGAAGCCGCGGCCGAGCTCTGCGCGCCTCGAGACGGGCTGGTGTTCCACTTCTGGGAGTCCTGGGTGGCCAGGGCACCCACGCTCGCCCGGGTGAGTGGCTCGACGCAGGGAATGGCCACGGAGCTCGATGAGATCGCCGACGACCAGTCGAGGGAGGTCACCACGCGCGGCGTCGAGCTGGCCCGCGCGGCAGGCTTCGAGGCCGAGGGGTTGTCGGAACCCGCCCTTGGCTCACCCTGGATGGCCGTACTCGACGCGGCCGATGCTCGAGACTGCGCCGGCATCGTCGTCGGCTCGCGTGGTCTGACCGGGCTCTCGGCCGCGCTCGGCAGCGTCTCGAGTGGCGTGCTCCACCACAGCCGGCTGCCGGTGCTCGTCGTCCCGCTCGCCGATACTGGCACCTAGCCGCGCGTCGGGTCGGGCTCGGGGAAGTTCGCGGGATGGGTGCGCAGGTCCCGCAGCAGCAGGCGCCAGACCAGCACGAACACGCCAAGCAGAGAGCCGAGCACGGCCACCTCGATGGGGGTGTGGTTGCGCGCCATCGCGACCACGAGCACCAACCCGGCGAGCGCGACAAGCATCAGCGCTATCACGCGGTGGAAGCGACCGGCTTCGGAGTGGGGCCAGGGATCGAGCGGCCGCACGACCTCCCTGCCGCGATCGGAGTCCGTGCAATGCTGCTTGACCGGGCAACGGTTGCAGACCCGCGCGCGGGCTCGGTAGCGCACCAGGCGGTGTTCGTGGTCGTGCTCGTGCGGCCACAGGTGCTCGCCCTCCGGACACACCCAGACGTCCTGATCCTCGTGGTACTCGAAGCCGGCCGTGCGGTAGCGCAGCGAGCGCCGGTGTGTGTGCGCCGAGAGCCATTCGAGCACGAGCGCGGCCACCATCAGGGCAACGGCGTAGCCCGCTCCCAGGATGGCCTCCGGACTCATCTGACCCGGGCCGCCGCGGCTTCCTCCGAGCTCACGTCGGTCACGCCCTCGGGTGCGTCGATCTCCGTGAAGAGGATGTCTTCCGGCTCATCGAGCGTGACTCGCTTGACCGTATGGCGCACCCCGATGAAGCAGATCCAGAGCACGGGCAGCGCGCCGCCGACGATGAACACGAGGTCACCCGGCAGGCGCAGCCACTCGATCAGCACGTTTGTGTCCTCAGTGAGGAAATGGAGATCTCGGGCCTCCCAGTAGCCCTCGTTCACCGACTTGTAGAGCTGGGCGATGCCCAGAGGGAGCAACGTGGCGAAGCACATCCAGGCGAGCCCGATGTTGGTCGACCAGAACGCGATGCGCGCCCAGCGTTCGGGCCAGCGCTCGGCTGGGATCAGGTAGCGCAGGCAGAACATCGCCAGCCCGATGGCGAGCATGCCGTACACGCCCATCATCGCCGCGTGGCCGTGGTTGGCGGTGAGCGCGGTGCCGATCTCGTAGTAGGAGACCACCGGCAGGTTGATGAGGAACCCGAAGACGCCCGCGCCGAGGAAGTTCCAGAAGCCCACCGCCACGAGGAACATCACCGCCCAGCGGTGCGGGAAAGGCGTGCGCGACTTCGCCTCCTGGGCGGCTCCCAGCTGGAGGAACGACCACGCCTCGACGGTGAGGAACGTGAGCGGGATCACCTCGGCGGCACTGAAGAAGGCGCCCAGCGCCATGTGCTCGGCGGGCTCGCCCGAGAAGTAGACGTGATGCATCGTGCCGATCACTCCGCCGAGCGAGTACAGGATGATGTCCAGGAACACGACCGTCAGGGCGACCTTCTCCCGCACCACCCCGAGCAGCACGAACATGTACGCGACCATCACGGTCGTGAACAGCTCGAGGAAGTCCTCGACCCACAGGTGCACGACCCAGAAGCGCCAGAACTCGTTGACGGTGAAGTGCTGGCCCGTCTGGGCGATCAGCCCCACCGCATAGAAGGCCGGGATCGCTAGCGCCGCCATGAAGAAGAGCCACGGCATGTTGGCCGGGTGCTCGCCACGGAGCCGCGCGCGGAGCACGCGCCAGAGCATGTACACCCAGACGAAGAGCCCGACCGACAGAAGCATCTGCCAAACGCGCGCCAGGTCCAGGTACTCGAAGCCCTGGAGGCCGAACCAGTTGGTGGCGGCGTCGCCGAGCAGGCCGTGAACGCCGAGGAACGAGCCGATCAGCGTCCCGAACACAACCACCGCAAGCGCGCCGAGCAGCAGGAAGGCGAGCTTGCCCTGACCGCGCGGCTCGCGCCTTGCGATCATCGGCGCAAGGAAGATACCGGCCGCGACGAACGAGGTCGCGACCCAGAAGATGGCGAGCTGCACGTGCCAGGTGCGCATCAGGTTGAACGGGAGGAGCTCCGCCAGGTCGATGCCGAAGAAGCCCGTCAACTCCGCTCGGTAGTGCTGTGACGCCGCTCCCACCATGACCTGGATCAAGAACAGCGCCGCCATCACGAAGAAGAACCAGGCGCAGGCGCGCTGCGCGGGCGTCAGCGCCACGTCGCCCGGGGTCCGGAAGCGGAGCGTGGCCTGCTCACGCCCGTGCCAGCCGAGGATGTTCCAGCGCCCGAAGGCGCCGAACAGCAGGCCGATTCCGCCCAGCAGCGCCACCAGGGACAGCACTGACCAGACGATCACGTTCGCAGTCGGCTTGTTGTCGACACGCGGCTCGGGCGGCCAGTTGTTCGTGTAGGAGTAGTTGTGACCAGGCCGCTCGGCGGCGCCGGCCCACGCCGTCCAACCGAAGAACGCCGTCAGGGCGGCCAGATCGTCGCGATCGGTGATCGCGTCCGACCGCAAGCCATGTTTCGTGCTCGGCTCGGAGAAGAAGGCGCTGTAGTGCCGGACGAGCCGCCTGTGTGCCGCCGCCTGGGCGGCGGTCAGCTCGAGCCCGCCGCTCGTCTCGTCGTATCGGTTGGTCCGGAAGTCCGCGATCGTCCGCCGCGCCGCGGAGTCGGAGCGCTCCCCTCCGTAGCTGCGCCGCACCTGCTCCGAAGCCCGCCGCAGGTAGTCGGCGGTGTAGTCGGGACCGAGATAGGCGCCGTGGCCGAACACCGAGCCGTACTCCATGAGCCCGTTGTTGAGGAATACCTCCTGGCCGCGCTCGACGTCGCGCTCGGTGTAGAGGACCTCGCCCTCGGGGTCGACCACGCGCTCGGGAATCGGCGGCTTGGCCTGATAGGTGCGATACGCGAGCAGGCCGAGAACGAAGAAGCCGACCAGCACGACGAGGATGACGGCCTGCACCCAGGTCTTCGAAACGAGCAGGCTTCTGCGTTCTCCGGCCACGCGCCACCTTCCGTCGTCGAATGCGAAGCGGCCGCACTATAGGACCGCCGCAGGCCCGCGGCGTAGCGTCCGGCGCTGAATTCGGTAGTTCGCCGCAGTCCGGACAGGGGTCGCCGCGGATGGCGCTGCCATTGCCCAGACGTAGGGTCGAGCTCGTGTCGATCACGGTGCTCGTAGCGGGATGTCCCGGCGCACTGGATGAGTTGCACGCCGCCGACGGAGTGGTGGAGCTCGTGGGCCGCGTGCGCTCGCTCGATGAGGCGCAGGAGGCGCTGCGTGTGCTGCGCCCCGCTGTGCTCGTGCTCGACGTCGACCTCACCCACCGCGGGAGCCTCTGCTCGCTACCAGCCCTGCGCAGGGCGTCGCCCGGCACCGCAATCGTGCTGCCGCCCGCCGGCGAGCACGGCCCGCGGCTGGTTCGCGCGGTTCGTATGGCGGCTCAGGACTTCGAGCGCCGGCGCGATCAGAACGGGCTCACGGGCCGCGAGCGCGACGTCGTTCGACTGGTCGCACTGGGCCACACCAACACCGAGGTCGCCGATCGCCTCACGCTGAGCGTCCGGACCATCGAGACGCATCGTGCCCGGATCCAGCGGCGACTCGGCCTGTCGACGCGAGCGGAGCTCGTGCGCTGGGCACTCGACCACGGCATGCTCGAGTCCTGAGCGCGCTGCTACGCCTGGTCGCCATCCGTGATCTCCCGCAGCCTCTCCGCGGGCTCGCGCGGATGCCGGCGGGAGCGCACGCGGGGATGCTGGAAGCATGAGCAAGGACGTCCCCGTGCAACGCCGCCTCGGACCGCCATGATCGGGGTTGTCGCCGCGAGCAAGCACGGCAGCACCTCCGAGATCGCCGACACGGTTGCCGACGAGCTCCGCCAAGCCGGTCTCGAGGTTGATCGCCGGGCGGCCGAGGAGGTGACGAGCCTGGACGGGTTCGACGCGGTGGTACTCGGCAGCCCGGTCTACGGAGGGCGGTGGCTCGAGGGAGCCCGGCGGCTCCTGTCGGAGCAGTCGGCGGCGCTCGCCGCCCGCCCGGTCTGGCTCTTCAGCGTCGGACCGGTCGGCGATCCGCCCAAGCCGGATGCACCGGAGCGGGGCGAACTGCGCGACGCGGCGGCGGCAATCAGAGCTCGCGAGCACCGAGTCTTCACCGGCCGGCTCGACCGCTCCCTGCTCAGCCGCACCGAGCGCCTGATGGTGCGTGCGGTTCGCGCGCCGGACGGCGACTTCCGCGACTGGGAGGAGATCCGGACATGGACGCGGTCGATCGCGGACACACTCGACGTCGAGGGCGGCGCGCCGCCGTCGGGCGGTTGACCCGGATAGACCCGGCCCGGTGATAACCGAGGTCGACACCGGCTCTCGTGACGTCGAGCGCCTCGCCCAGCTTGCCGGCCCCAGGCAGGTCGAGCTCGTACACGGCGCGGTGAAGCGCGGCCGCGCCCGGCTCGCCGGCCGGGCGGTCGTGAACGTGAACTCGACGGCCCGCGGCGGCGGCGTGGCCGAGATGCTGCTACCGCTCGTGGCCTACGCGCGCGGCGCGGGCATCGACTGCCGCTGGCTCGTGATCGAGGGCGACCCTGAGTTCTTCAGCATCACCAAGCGAATTCACAACCGTGTACACGGTGCGCCGGGTGACGGCGGACCTCTCGACGCAGACCAGCGCGCCGCGTACGAGCGGACCCTCGCGCTGAACTACGAGGAGCTGAGCGAGCGGATCGGCCCGCGTGACGTCGCGGATCGGCCCGCGTGACGTCGTGATCCTGCACGACCCGCAGACCGCCGGGCTCGCCCCGATGCTCGCGGACACGGGGAATCCCGTGATCTGGCGCTGCCATGTGGGCGTGGACCACCCGAATGAGCTAACGCGCTCGGCGTGGCGGTTCCTCGAGCCGTTCGCCCACCGCGCCGACCGGATCGTCTTCTCCCGCCGGCAGCTCGCGTGGGACGTGATCGACCCCGCGCGGCGAGCCATCATCGCACCCTCGATCGACCCGCTCGCCCCGAAGAACCAGGACCTGGGCAGCGGCGTCGCTGCGGGAATCCTGAACGCCGCGGGCCTGCGTCAGGGCAGTGGTGGCCAGCCCGTCTTCGAGCGGCTTGACGGGAGCCGCGGGCGGGTGCAGTCGAGGGCAGCGCTCTGCGAAGACGCCCCGCTCACGCGGGCCGATCGCTACGTGCTGCAGGTCTCGCGCTGGGACGCCCTGAAGGACCCGCTCGGAGTGATCGAGGGTTTCGCCGCCCACGTGGCGCCGGCGACGGATGCACATCTGGTGTATGCGGGTCCGGATGTGACCGCCGTGAGCGACGACCCGGAGGGCGCCGATGTCCTGCTCGCGGCCTGCCAGCGTCGCGCCGCGCTACCGGACGGGATTCGCGAGCGGGTGCATCTGGCGCTCCTGCCGATGGACGACCTCCAGGAGAATGCCGCGGTGGTGAACGCACTGCAACGCACGGCCGCCGTTGTGGTCCAGAAGAGCCTCGCCGAGGGCTTCGGGTTGACGGTGGCGGAGGCGATGTGGAAGGCCCGGCCCGTCGTTGCCAGCAACATCGGAGGGATCGGCGACCAGATCGAGCATCGCCGCAGCGGCCTGCTCCTCGACGATCCCGCCGACCTCGGGTCCTACGGCGCCGCGGTGCGGGTGCTCCTCGAGGACGGGGCGCTGACCGCCTCGCTCGGAAGGGCCGCGCGTGAGCGCGTGCGCGAGCGGTTCCTCGGCACACATTCGCTCATCGACTATCTGGCCCTGATCGAGCCCCTGATCCGGCCCGGAGAGCGGGCGGCATGACGACGGCCGCGCGCGCCGTCCGGGCGCTCGAACCCGACGAGCTGCGCGCGATCGACGCGTACTGGCGCGCAGCCAACTACCTGTCGGTCGGGCAGATCTACCTGCTCGACAACCCGTTGCTGCACGAGCCGCTTACGAAGGCGCACGTGAAGCCGCGGCTACTCGGTCACTGGGGCACGACCCCTGGTCTCAACCTGCTGTACGTCCACATGAACCGGGCGATCCGCAAAGGAACCTGAGCGCGATCTTCGTCACCGGGCCGGGCCACGGCGGTCCCGGGCTGGTGGCGAACACCTACCTGGAGGGCACGTACTCGGAGATCTACCCGAACATCGGCGAGGACGAGGAGGGGCTGCGCCGGCTGTTCCGGCAATTCTCCTTTCCCGGCGGCGTCCCGTCGCACGTCGCCCCGGAGACACCGGGGTCGATTCACGAGGGCGGTGAGCTCGGCTACGCACTCATGCACGCGTACGGCGCAGTCTTCGACAATCCCGACCTCGTGGCCCTCTGCGTCGTTGGCGACGGGGAGGCCGAGACCGGCCCGCTCGCCGCCAGCTGGCACTCGAACAAGTTCCTGAATCCGGCGTGTGACGGCGCCGTGCTCCCCGTCCTGCACCTCAACGGCTACAAGATCGCGAACCCGACCCTGCTTGCACGGATCCCACACGACGAGCTCGGGTCGCTGCTCGAGGGCTACGGCCACGCGCCCGTGTTCGTCGAAGGCGACGAGCCGGCCGCCGTCCATCGGGCGCTTGCCGCCGCGCTCGACCGGGCCCTTGATGAGATAGCGCGGATCCAGGCGCGCGCCCGGGCCGGCGCGCTTGACCGTCCGCGCTGGCCGATGATCGTGCTTCGCACCCCCAAGGGCTGGACCGGGCCGAGCGAGGTCGACGGCCTGCCTGCCGAAGGGACGTTCCGAGCCCATCAGGTACCGCTTGCAGGGGTCGCCGAGGATCCGGAGCATCTGCGCCAGCTAGAGGCCTGGCTGCGCTCCTACCGCCCCGACGAGCTCTTCGACGGCACTGGCCGGCTGCGTCCCGAGCTGCGCGCGCTGCGGCCGCGGGATGAACGCCGCATGGGCGCCAATCCGCACGCCAACGGGGGCCTGCTGCTCCTTGACCTCGAGCTACCGGACTTCCGCGCCCACGCGGTCGAGGTCGCAAGGCCGGGGGCGGCGGCCAGCGAGGCGACCTCGGTGCTCGGGAGCTGGCTGCGCGACGTCATCCAGGCCAACGCGACAGCGCGCAATTTCCGGGTGATGGGGCCGGACGAGACGCGATCCAACCGGCTCGGGCCGCTGTTCGAGGCCACCGACCGGGTTTGGATGGCGGAGCGGCTGCCCGGCGACGACCACCTGGCACCGGACGGGCGGGTGATGGAGGTGCTGAGCGAGCACCTCTGTCAGGGCTGGCTCGAGGGATACCTGCTCACCGGGCGGCACGGCCTCTTCAACTGCTACGAGGCCTTCATCCACATCGTCGACTCGATGCTCAACCAGCACGCGAAGTGGCTGAAGGTCACGCGCGGCATCCCCTGGCGGAGACCGATCGCATCGCTCAACTATCTGCTCTCGTCGCACGTGTGGCGCCAGGATCACAACGGCTTCTCCCATCAGGACCCGGGCTTCATCGACCACGTGGTCAACAAGAAGGCGGAGATCGTCCGCATCTACCTGCCCCCGGACGCCAATTGCCTGCTGTCCGTGTCCGACCATTGCCTGCGCTCGCGCGACTACGTGAACGTGATCGTCGCGGGCAAGCAGCCTTCGCTCGACTACCTGTCGATCGAGGAGGCGGTGATCCACTGCACACGCGGCATCGGCATCTGGGACTGGGCTTCGACCGCTGCCGACGGCGAACCGGACGTCGTGCTGGCCTGTGCCGGCGACATCCCGACCCTCGAGACGCTCGCCGCCGTCGCGCTGCTGCGGGAGCACCTGCCCGACGTTCGCGTGCGCGTGGTCAACGTGGTGGACCTGATGAGGCTGCAGCCGCCCTCCAAGCATCCCCACGGCCTACCGGATCCCGAGTTCGACGCGCTCTTCACCACGTCCCAGCCGGTCATCTTCGCATACCACGGCTACCCGTCCCTGATCCACCGGCTCACGTACCGGCGGCACAACCATCACAACCTGCACGTCCGCGGCTACATGGAGGAGGGCACCACCACCACCCCGTTCGACATGGTGATGCTCAACGACCTCGACCGCTTTCATCTCGTGATGGACGTGATCGACCGGGTGCCCAGTCTCGGTGAGCGCGCTGCCGGCCTGCGCCAGGCGATGGCCGACGAGCGGCTGCGCCATCGCGCGTACACGCGCGAGCATGGCGACGACGCCCCCGACGTGCGCGACTGGACCTGGCCGGGCTGATCGCGCCGTGCGCGTTCTGGTCGTCAACGCGGGGTCGAGCAGCCTGAAGCTGTCCCTGCTCGAGCGAGACGACGCAACCCTGTGGGCACAGGCGCTCGACGCCCCGCATGCGCTCGCCGACGCGGAGGACGTCGCAGCCGCGCTGGCCGAGCTGCCCGCCCTTCCTGACGTCGTCGGCCATCGGATCGTTCACGGCGGCGAGCGCTTCCGCGACGCGGTGTCGGTCGACGCCCCGGTCGAGGCCGCCCTGAGGGAGCTGGAGGAGCTCGCGCCGCTTCACCAGCCAAAGTCGCTGGCTGCGCTCGACGCGGTGACGCGCGTGCTGCCGACCGTTCCCGCGGTCGCCTGCTTCGATACCGCCTTTCACGCAACGCTCTCGCCCGAGGCCGCCACGTATGCGCTCCCGCGCGAGTGGCGCGAGCGCTGGGACCTGCGCCGCTACGGCTTCCATGGCCTCTCGCACGCGTACGCGGCAAGGCGCGCGGCCGCGCTCGCCGGCGAACGGGCGCGCGTCGTTTCCTGCCATCTCGGCGCAGGCGCCTCGCTGTGCGCGATCGCCGCCGGGCGCTCGATCGACACGACGATGGGATTCACCCCGCTGGAAGGCCTCGTGATGGCGAGCCGCTCGGGCTCGGTCGATCCGGGACTGATGCTCTGGTTGCAGCAACGCGGGGGGCTCTCGGTCGAGCGAGTCGGCCGCGCGCTCGAGCTCGAGTCCGGACTCGTGGGTCTGGCCGGGACCGCCGACATGCGCGAGCTGCTCGCCCGCGACGACGCCGCTGCCCACGCGGCCATTGGCGTCTACACGCACAGACTTCGTGCCGGGATCGGCGCGATGACCGCCTCGCTTGGGGGCCTCGACGCCCTTGTTTTCACGGGCGGCGTGGGCGCAGGCTCTCCACGTGTGCGCGAGCTGGCCTGCGCGGGGCTCGCGTATCTCGGCGTGGAGATCGACGCCCATCGCAACGACGGGGTCGCGGGAGACGGCGTGGTCAGCCCCCCCGACAAGCCGGTCGGCGTGCTCGTGGTCCAGGCACGCGAGGATCTCGAGATCGCAAGGCAGGCCCGCGCGCTACTCGGCCTGTAGGGCCTCGAGCACCTGTAGGCGCGCGCTGCGCCGCGCCGGCGCAACCGCGGCGATGACACCGACCGCGACCGCCAGCACGAGGAACACGGCGAGCTGTACGGGCGGGGGCTCGAAACCAAGGCCGAGGTCGCCTAGCGACTCGGTCACGAGAAACGCGAAGAGGAGGCCGACACCGGTGCCGAGCAGCCCGCCGATCACCGCTGTGATCACGCTCTCGTAGCGCACCATCTGCCGGACCTGGGCGCGGGTTGCCCCGACCGCCCGCAGCAGCCCGAACTCGCGCGTCCGCTCGTGAATCGAGAGGAAGAGCGAGTTGGCGATCCCGAACAGCGAGATGACGATGCTCATCGCGAGGAGGGCGTAGAGCAGGTAGACGAACTGGTCGAGCACCTCGGTTTCGGCGGCCGCGTAGTCGGCCTGGGTCTCGACGCTCGCGACGGGGAAGGGTTCGAGCGCGTCCTCCACACCGCTCTTCGCCACGCCACCCGGTGTGCCGGCGAGCGTTTGCGCGAAGATGATCCACGGGTCGCGGGCGGCGGACACCTCGTCGAAGAGCGACTGCGGGACGATCATGCCCTGCAGCATCTGCGGATCGTTGTAGACGCCGATCGCCCGCAGGCGCGCCGTGCGCCCGGTGGGCGTCTCGATCCTGAACGAGTCGCCGACACCAACGTCGTGCGCCTTGGAGAACTGCTCCTCGATCAGCACGTCGTGGCCGCGGAGCCTGTTGAGCACGCGCTCGTCCCCGTTGACCCAATCCACCTCGTAGAGCGACTCGAGGGTCGACGGGTCCACGCCATTCATGACGTCGGTGATCGGGCTCGACTTCGTGCCGTCCACCTTGACCTGGTCGAGAAGCACGCTCGAGGTTGCCGCCACCTCGGGCGTGTCGGCGACCGCCTCGGCGGCCGCGACGGGCATCGGTTGCAGCGTCTCCGAGCGGACGATCAGATCGGCCTTCACCACCCGGGCGACCGTCGCGTCGAACGACGCCTTGATTCCGTTGGCGAAGACCGCGACGAAGACGACGAGTCCAAGGCCCACCATCAGCGCCGCCGCGGTGGTGGCGGTGCGGGCGGGATTGCGCATGGCGTTCTCGCGGGCGAGCAGGCCAGGCTCGGCGAACAGCCGCTCGAGCGGCCAGCCGATTGCGCCAGCGAGCGGCCGCACGAACCATCGGGCGCTGAGCGCCATGCCGACGAACAGGAACACGACGCCGGCGGCCATGGTCGTGAGGCGGCTGGTCGCCGGTCCGCCGGCGAACAGGCCCGCGACGAGCATCCCGACTCCCAGCGCGGCGACGAGTCCGGCGACCCACGGCGTCCAGCGGCGATGGCTTGTTGGCAGCGCCTCGTCGCCACGCTGCAGAGCCGCGATCGGGGCGACGCGGGTCGCGCGGCGAGCCGGAACGACTGCCGCGAGCTGCGTCACCCCGATGCCCACGAGCAGCGACAGCGCGATCGTCCGAGGCGCCAGCTCCGCCCCCGCAGTTGGGATGCCGAGCCCGACGGCCTCGAAAAGCTCGCCCAGCCCCTTCGCGAACAACAGCCCGAGGCCGAGGCCGGCCGCGGACGCTGCGACGCCCACCACGAGGGCCTCGAAGGCCACGGCGCCCATGATCTGCCGCCGGGTGGCACCGAGCGTGCGCAGCATCGCGAACTCGCGGGTTCGCTCCGTGACGGTGATTGTGAAGGTGTTGAAGATGATGAAGGCGCCCACGAGCAGTGCGGCACCCGCGAACGCGAGCAGCGCCGGAGTGAGATAGCCGCCGATCTGGTCGTTGATGTCCGCGGCGGTCTCGTCGGCGGCCTTAGCGCCGGTGCGGACTTCTACCCGCTCCGGCACGATCGCCTGAATCCGCCTGACCAGCTGGTCCGCAGTGACGCCCTCGGCCGCCGCGACGTTGATCGAGGTGACCTCGCCTTCACGGTCGAACCAGGCCTGCACGTCGTCGAGCTGCGCCGAGACGATGTCCGTGCCGCCCGGATCGGCGCTGCCTACGTCGTAAGCCCCGACGACCGTGACCGGAACGATGCCGCGGTGAGTGGCGATGGCGATCGGATCGCCCGGACTGAGGTCGTACTTCTCGGCGGTCGCGCGCAGGAGGGCCACCTCGCCGGAGTGCTCGGGCATGCGCCCGTCGACATTGGTGGCGGGACTGAAGGGCTGGCCCGACGCAGTCGTGATGATCGTGCCGCCGCCACCGCTCGCCTTCTTGAGCTCCCCGTCGATCACGAGCCCGCCGGGAGACCAGAGGTCACCCTGGGCCTTCGCGACACCAGGCACGGCACGAACCTCGTCCAGCAGCTCGACCTTGAGCGGGCGGGCGATGCTGAACTGGCTCGAGAAGGCGCGCTTCGGGCTCAGCTCGACGTCGACGCCGCGATAGACGGAATCCTCCAGGTCCTGGAACCCGTTGCGGATCTGGTCGGTGAGCACGTAGGTGCCGGCGATCATCGCCACGCCGAGCAGCACGGCGATAGTGGTCAGCACGGAGCGCAGCTTGCGCTCGCCGAGGCCCTGGAGCGTGAGGGCGATCATGCAAGCTCTTTCAGGTGGTCCAGGATCTGGTCCTGCGACGGACGCTCGTGGCGGTCGACGATGCGCCCGTCGGCCAGGAACAGGACGGAGTCGGCGATCGCAGCCGCCGCGGCGTCATGGGTGACCATGACGATGGTCTGACCGAACTCGTCGGCGGTCCGTCTGAGCAGCGCCAGCACGTCGCGGCTCGCATTCGAGTCGAGGTTGCCGGTCGGCTCGTCCGCGAACACGACCGCGGGGCGCGTGATGAGCGCCCGCGCGACCGCTACGCGCTGCGCCTGGCCGCCGGAGAGCTCACTTGGGCGGTGGTGGCGCCGGTCAGCGAGGCCTACGGTGGCGATGAGGGTCTCGAGCCACTCGCGGTCGGGCTCGTTCCCTCCGATCCTCACCGGCAGCAGGATGTTCTGCTCGGCGTTCAGGACAGGCAGCAGGTTGTAGCTCTGGAAGATGAAGCCGACCCGCTGGCGGCGATGAAGCGTGAGTTTTCGATCGTCCAGCTGATCGAGGCGGGTGCCGTCGATTTCGACCCAACCGCTCGTGGGAGTGTCGAGACCGGCGAGGATGTGCATCAGCGTCGACTTGCCGGAGCCCGACGGGCCCATGATCGCGGTGAACGACCCCCGTTCGAAGTCGACGGAGACGCCGCGCAGGGCATCCACGGCGGCGGCGCCCTCGCCGAAGCGCTTGGTGATCTCGTGACCGCGCACGACTGTCGCGGCGGCACGGCTCGGATCGGGGGAGGGCGCGACCGCGCCGGAGATATGAGCCATGCGGCCGAGAGTGGCCGATGCGCCTCGTGAAGTCGTCCGGAGCGAGCCGCTGGCTCGGTGTGGGGAACTACTGAGCCTCGTCCAGCGCCCGCAGGAAGGGGCCGAGCTCCTCGGCGATCACCTTCTCGTCGGGCGGCCAGGCGGGCTCGGAGCTCGCCTCGGACTCGGTGCGACCGTCCTCGATGCGGGCGGTGAGGAAGAGCGGCTCCGCGCCGGTGTGGAGCACGCCGCGGATCACCGGCCGGAGCGGCTCCGGCTCGGGGGCGTCCCCGGCCAGCGCGGAGATGCCGCTCGCAGCCACATCGGCCATCTGCGCCCCGAGGCCACCGTGCTTGATCGGGAAGTCCGTCATGTCACCGGCCGCGAACACGCGCTCGCCGAGCCCGCGCACCCGGCAGCGCTCGTCGATGGGGACGAACCCGCCGGGAGCCGACGGCACGTTCCGGATCGAGCGCCCCACGATGCGCGGCATCGCCACGATCCGCTCGACCTCCAGCTCGGGCCCCTGGGGAGTAACGAGCAGGCGCCGCGAAGCGGGGACCTCGGGCCGCGCGTTCGCAAACAGGCGCACACGCGCACGCTCGAGCAGCTCCCCCACCCGGCGGCTGGCGTCCTCGCCGAGCGCCGCCATGGGCGCCGGCTCGGGGGTGACGAGGCTGACCGCCACGCCCTCCTCGCCCATGCTGCCCGCCCGCTCGGCGGTCATCAGGGCCAGCTCGTAGGCCGGTAGGAGCCAGGCCGGGCCCTCCGGCACGACGAGGGCCACACTCCGGGTGTAGCCGCCCTCCACGTCCTGGACGAGGCCGCGGTAGGCGTCGTCTGCCCCGGCGTCGTCGAAGACCGTGACATGGTCGAAGGGCCGGACCAGACGGGCGCCCACGGCCAGCAGCAGCGCGTCGTAGGGAAGGACGCCCGAGCCGGCTGTGTGGACTTCCTGGGCGTCCGGGTCGACCCAGTCGAGCGCATCCTCTACCCACTCAGTGCCGGTCCGTTGCGCGATCGTCCGCAGCGGGTAGGTGCGCACGCCGCGCCGCGAAAAGGGCTCGTCCACCGCCAGCGGTCGGTAGCGCAGCGCGTCGTTGGGAGCGACGAGCGTGGCCTCAAGCGAATCGCCCCGCAGGCGCCGGAGACGAAGCAACCCCTCGACCGCGGCAATGCCACCGCCGCAGATCACCACTCTGAAGCCGGCCACGCTGCCGAGCCTACCCCCTGCGGGAAATCACGGACCTCGACGAGCGCGATCCCCGGATGTTGGAGCGCGCGCGCTTCCCGATCCTGAGGGCATGACGAAAGGACAGACGAAGGTGACGATCGTGGGCGGCGGCGTGGCCGCGCTCGAGGCGCTGATCGCGCTCCGCCGGATCGCGCAGGAGCGCGTTGCCCTCGAGCTGGTGACGCCTACACCGGAGTGGGCGTACCAACCGCTGGCGGTGGCCGAGCCCTTCGGCCTCGGCGAGGCAACGCGCTACGACCTGGTGCGCGTGGCGCGTGACCACGCCGCCACGATGCATCTGGCCGGGGTCCAGGCCGTCCGACCGGATGACCACGAGCTAGTCACCTGGGACGGGCGCACGCTCGGATACGAGCTGCTGCTGCTGGCGATCGGCGCCCGGGCCCAGACCGGGCTACCCGGCAGCGTGATGATCAAGGGCCCCGGCTACACCGGCCGCTTCCGGACGGTGCTGCGGGACCTCGAGGCGCGCCGCATCCGTCGGGTGGCCTTCGCCGTGCCCGCCGGCGCATCCTGGCCGCTGCCGCTCTACGAGCTCGCGCTGATGACCGCGGCCCACGTGGGCGAGCGCCGCCTGCGCCACGTCGAGCTGACGATCGTGACCCCGGAGGACGAGCCGCTCGAGCTGTTCGGCTCCGCCGCCTCCGAGGCAATGCGCGAGCTGCTCGGCGAGCGCGGCGTGGCGCTCCACCTCAGGCGCTACCCCGCGGCCGTGGAGGGCGCCCAGCTGCGTTTCGTGCCAGAGGGGTCAATCGGGGCAGACCGCGTGGTCAGCCTGCCGCAGCTGATCGGTCCGTCGCTCCCAGGGGTACGGGAGGACGCCGATGGGTTCATTCCCACGGACCTCCACGGCCTGGTCCGTGGCGAGCGCGACGTCTACGCCGCCGGGGACGCCACCACCTGCCCGATCAAGCAGGGGGGCATCGCCACGCAGCAGGCCGACGCCGCCGCCGAGGCGATCGCGGCGCGGCTCGGGGCTGACGTCGAGCCCGAGCCCTTCCGCCCGGTCCTGCGGGGCATGCTGCTCACGGGGAAGGCACCCCGCTTCCTGCGCACAGACCTGAGCGGCACGGCGGGCGACTCGTCGACCGTCTCCGACCAGGCGCTTTGGTGGCCGCCCAACAAGATCGCCGGGCGCTGGCTCGCCCCGTACCTCGCGCTCGCCCACGACGAGCTCGAGACGCCCAGCGGCGTACCGGTCGACACCGACCTCAGCGGCGTCAAGTCACGGAGGGTGATCGCCCGCGATCGAGCCGGGCACGCCGTCGCGGTGCGCTCGGGGGCCGACACCTGATGGCGCTCAGCCTCGGCGGGCTGGCGCTCGCTGCTCGACCGATAACGTCCAAACGGGGCGGCTGCGCCTCGAGCTCCGCGTGCTGCGACTCATCGGACCGGACTCCGACCGGCTCGCCCGCCTTGCCGCTGGAGCCGCACCGTCCGACCGCATGTGGCATATCGCCGCGCTCGCCTACGAGCGCCAGGGCGCGGAGAACTCGGGCTATGCGGACCACGACTTCCTTGCCGAGCTGGCCGTGGACCCGCCGAGCTCACCGCGGGCATGGCCTACTCGCGCGCAGCGCGTATCTGACCTGAAGCGGAGCTGTTCCAGCTCGAGGCGACCTGCAGTGGTGCGTCGCGAGCGCGCTGATCATCACCAGCCGCGACGGTGCGTGCCGTTCGCTCAGGCGTGCCGGGCCGGTAGCCAGGCGCGCACGGCGGTCCCCGTGCCCGGGGTGGAGTCGATCTCGAGGCGGCCCCCTACGAGCTGGACCCGCTCCTCCATCCCGATCAGCCCGAAACCGCCATCGCGCAGCCGCTCACGGCCAAAACCCGTGCCGTCGTCGCGAACGCTCACCGCCACCTCCGCATCCCGCTCCGAGATCTCGACGGTCAGGGTCTCGGCCTCGGCGTGCTTGACGGCGTTGGTGAGCGCCTCCTGCACGAGCCGGTAGACGACCGTGGCCAGCTCCGGCTCGAGGCGCGTCCCGGTGCGGCCCTCGGCATACGCGAGGTCGATCGACGACTCTACCCGCAGCCCCGACGTGGCGGCGGTGCGCTCGAGCAGTGCCTCGACGGCCGGCTTGAGGCCCAGCTCGTCGAGCGCCGCCGGGCGCAGCTCGGTGATCAGGCTCTGAAGCCCGCGGATCGTGAGGTCAAGCTGGTCGATGGATCGAGCGACGCTCTCGGCCACGAGCTCGGGACGATCCACAGCGCTGGAGGTCTCGAGCATCATCTTGAGCGCGCCGAGCTCTTGAAGGGTTTCGTCGTGCAGCTCGCGGGCCCAGCGCCTGCGCTCCTGCTCCGAGGCGCGGATCGAGTGTCGGAGCCGTTGGGCCTCGACCGACTGCGCCGTTGCGATGGCGATCGCGGCGCTGGCCCCAAACGACGTGAGCAGGTGTTCGTCGTCGGCATCGAAGGCGGGCCCGTCGCCTGTGCGGTCGAGCGCGACGAGCACGCCGCGACCCCTTCCGCGGAACCCGAGCGGAACCACCACGGCCGAGCGAGCTTCGCCGGCGACCTGCTCGAGGCCATGGCCGGGGCGCCTCGAGAGGGGATCCACGCGCTCGGCCTCACCCGACTCCAGCACGGATCGGGCAACCGAACCGCCGTTCGGCAGCTCCGTGCCCACCACCGCGGTGCCCAACCGACCGGCAGCGGCAGCCACCCTGATGGCGTCGTCCTCCTCGAGCAGCACAAGCAGCGAATCGGCCTCGACCATCGCCCGGCCGCGCTTCGCGATCAACTCGAGCACCCGGGGCAAGTCCGTCTCGTAGCCCACCGCGCGCGCGATCGCCGACGTGGCCTCGAGCCCGCGGACCGCGCGCTCGAGCTCCTCGCGGCGGCGCCTGACTCCCTGGTAGAGCCGCGCGTTGTCGATGGCGATTGCCGCCCATTCGGCCAGCACGACGGCCGACTCCTGATCCTCACCGTCGAACTCGGCGCCGCCCTCCTTGTCGGTCAGATAGAGATTTCCGAACGCCTCGCCGCGGATCAGGAGCGGCACGCCGAGGAAAGTGGTCATCGGTGGGTGACCGGGCGGGAAGCCGTACGAGTGCTCGTGCTTGGTTACGTCCGCGAGGCGCAGCGGCTGCGGGTGGCGGATCAGCTCGCCCAGCACTCCCCGCCCCCGCGGCAGGGGACCGATCCGGCGGCGCGTCTCCTCCTCGATCCCGACGAACAGGAAGCGCTCGAGCTCCTCCTTGGCCTCGTCCAGGATGCCGAGGGCGACATAACGGGCGCCGGTCAGCTCGCGCGCCGTATCGAGTACGAGCCGCAGCAGCGACTCGAGCTCGAGCTCGGCCACCAGAGTGCGACCGACCTCGAGAAGACGACGCAGCCGGTCTTCGCTCAGCCACCTGTCGGTTTGGCGGAGCGCCACGCGCAACAGCGTACCCTCGACACGACCGGCGCCCGGCGAACAGCGCTCTCTCTACATACCTGCCGCGGGCTCCCGTTCGACCGCGGCGGCTCGTGCTGCCCCATCCTGCCTCCGCGCAACCACGAGCCCGGCCCGCCAGCCGGGCGCGCGCCCCCCTGCTGGGGCGTGAACCGACGCCGCGTCGAGTCCGGCGCGCGCGATCGACCACGCGATCACAGAGTTCGAGTTCCACATCTCGCCGGTCCGAAGGTCGTCGCGACCCCACACGGGGGTAGGTACCTGCCTGACCACCTCGAGCACGCGGCGCGCGCGAGCTTCGTCATTGCACAGTCGCCAAGGGCTATCCACCGCCTCGGCGACGTCCGGAATGTGCCCGCCACGCCAGACGCGGATCTCGTAGCGGAAGACCCGCAGGCGGCCTGCCCAGCGAGTGCCGACCGCGCCCGCGGCCACGACGCCTCGCCGTTCCCCGCGCAGATCTGGGACGGGCGTCTGCTCGATCACGAACGTCCCTTCCGGGACTTCGATCTGGAGTGCAGAGTGGTAGAGGTCGCAGGCCGGACGCCGCGCCAGCCGGGCCGCCAGCGTCTCGTAGATCCGACCGTTGAGCCTGACGAAGTGCCCACCCGCTCCGAGAGGCAACCAGTAGAGATCTACCGCGCCCGTCAGTCCACGTGCCGCACCGCTCGCGAGCCGGTCTCGGCCGTCTGTCACCACGTTGCGAGTATCGCAAGCGTTCGCCCGAGCCTAGGTCGCCAAGGGGGCCGCAACACCGAAATAGATCGCGATCGTGAATATGTCCTGGAGAACGGTTGCGAGCGGTCCCGAGCCGAACGCCGGGTCGGCACCGAGACGCTCGAATCCCCACGGCAGGACAAGCGCGATGAGGGTCGCAGCGAGGCTGCTGCCGAATAGGCCGAGCGCGACTCCCACGGCCACGTCGGCGTCGCCCCAGCCCGCGAGAGCAATTGGTAGGAAGGCGGCGGCGATAACGGCGCTCAGCACGAGGCCGCAGAGCAGCTCGCGACGGAGGGTGTCGCGCATCGTCACGCCAACGGAGAACCCGCGAATCACGACCGTCTGAGTCTGCGTGCCGATCGCCGACGACATGTAGACGACACCCGGAAGGAAGAAGGCGAGCAGCACCTGATCCTCGAGCTGCTGATCGAACCTGCCGACGACCACCGCCGCCGCGAACGCGCCGGCGAGGCCCACCAGCAACCAGGGAAGCCGGTGCCATAAACGCCGCGCGACGGGCTCCTCCGCGGCCTGCCTGGCACGCTTCGTGCTGGCCAGGTAGCCGCCAAGCCGGGCCACGTCCTCGTCGTGCTCCATGAGCAGCACCCGCAGCATCCGATGGGGAGGCACCAGGCCGGCGAAGCGGCCCGCCTCGTCGACCACCGCGACGCTCGATTCCCCGCGGCGGACCACCTCCCAGGCGACGCTCTCCTGGTCGACGCCGGGCGAGACAACGGGCGGGTCCGGGTCCATCAGGTCCGACACCCGATCGCTCGCGTCCGCCGCCAGAAGCCCCTCGAGCGGGAGAAGACCGGCCAGCCTGCCGTCCTGCAGGATGGCCAGATCGTCCGCGCAGTCGAAGCTCGAGCCGACGAGGCCGGCGCGCACGTCGCCGGCGCGCTGCTCGGGACTCGCTGTGGGCACGCGCAGGGTGGCGTGCCCGCGCGCGCTGCGCGGCCCGGCGTCGTCCATGGCCCCTTATACGGCCTGGCGCGCTGCGACCCTGGTCGTCCCGTGCATCTGCACGAGCCGGTGCGAGCCGCCCGCTAGGTATGCCCTAGGCGCTGCCCGCCGGCTCGCGCTCCGCCGGCGCCGCCGCCCGGCCGCCCGGGCCGACGGGCGCCGAGGCCGACTCGGCGCCCCGCTTCTCGACATCCTTCATGAACACCGCGTCGGCCTCGGCCGCAGTGTCGTGGGAGCCCTTGTCGAACAGCGGCCACAGGATCGCGCGGAGGAAAATCAGCGGGCGCGCCCAGCCGGGCACAACGACCCAGCGCTTGCGCTCGGAGATCCCGTCGGCGATTGCCTGACCCGCCTGCGAGAGCGGATAGGTGTTCGAGAACGGCTTGGGGGCCTTCGCGCGGAACCCGCCAAGGGTCGGGTGCTCGTCGCCGCCGCGCACCATGTCGGTGTCGATGAAGCTGAAGTAACCGACCCCGACGTCGACCCCGAGGTGCTTGACCTCCACGCGCAGCGAGTTCGCGAACGCCTCCGCGCCCGCCTTGCTCGCGGAGTAGGCCGCCATGCCCGGCCCGTGCATCGCGGCCGCAAGCGAGGCGATCACGAGCACATAGCCGCGGTTCTCGATCACCTGAGGCAGGCAGGCGCGCACCGTGCGCCAGACCCCGATCAGGTTGATCTCGATCGTGCGCTCGAAGGCGGCGGGATCGGTCGAGCGCACCATGCCCACCGGCGCAATCCCCGCGTTGGCCATCACCACGTCGATCCGGCCGAAGCGCTCGATCGCGCCCGCGAGCGCACCCTCCAGGGCGTCGTTGTCGGTCACGTCGCACTCGAACCAGGCTGCGTTCGAGCCGCACTGGGCGGCCACGCGCTCGAGCTCGTCCGGCTCGAGGCCCACCAGCGCGACGTTGGCGCCCCGCGCCGCGACCCGGCGGGCGGTCTCCGCCCCCAAACCGCGTGCGGCCCCGGTGATGAACACGGTCTTTCCGCGGACGTTCCACTCCATGCCCGAGACCCTAGATGGTTGATTCCGAATCCGCGTGCCATCCAGGGGTGCGCGGGGTTTGGGATCAGCCATCCATCTAACCGAGGTCGGTAGTGTCGAACCCGCATGAGCGAGCTCGATCCCAGGGGCGCTTACGAGCTGCTGCGCGGGGGCGACGTCCAGCTCGTGGACGTGCGCCGCCCCGACGAGTACGAGGCCGGGCGCCTCGCCGGCGCGCGCCACATCGAGATCGACCGGCTGGCCGCCGAGGCCACCTCGATCGACCGCGGACGTCCGATCCTCTTCTACTGCCGCTCGGGGAGCCGCTCGGCGCTCGCGACGCAGGCCTTCGAGTCCGCCGGGTTCGACGCGCACAACCTCGACGGCGGCCTGATCGCGTGGGTGCGGGCGGGCCTCCCGATCGAGCCCGAGGACGGGCACGTCGCCGGCTGAGGCACCGGCGGCCGCCGGGGAGCAGGCTCAGTCGAGACGCAGCTGGCCCTCGTAGGGCCCGCGACCGGTCAAGCACGCCGCGCCGCAGCGGGCGGCGAGCGTGAGCGCCTCGTCGATCGTCATGCCCGCGCCGAGGCCGTGGGTGAGGCCCGCCGCGAAGCTGTCGCCACAACCGTAGGAGTCCTTTACGGGGCCCGGCAGCGGCGTGGCCTCCCAGCGCCCGCTGGAGCCGTCGGCCGCCTCCCACTCGCCGCCCGCCGCACCGGCGGTCCGGACCACGTAGCGCGGCGGCGGGTCGAGCACCCCGGGGTCGTAGCGCTCGCCGGGATCGTTCGAGCTCGCCACCAGCGCGTCGAGCTCGATTCCGGCCGCCACGAGCGTCGCGAGCCCACGCGCGGTCGAGACGAGCGTCCCCGCCCGCCTCGCATGCCGCACGGCCGCGGCGTCGCCCGCCGTGAAGTACACAGCGTCCACGCCGTCGAGCTCCTCCCACTCGATCGGGTCGCTCCCGGCCGGGCCGAGCCTCGGCCCGAGCACCGTGATGGTCCGTTCGCCGGCGTCGTCGACGTGCACGAAGCCGCGCCGCTGCGACTCGGGCCGGAACACCGCCCTCACATCGAGCCCGAGCTCCTCGAGGCCACGCTCGGAGCGGTGTCCCACCTCGTCGTTCCCGAAGGCGGTGTAGAGCGCGGCGCCGCCGGCAAGCTTGAGGAGCTGCACCGCCGCCACCGCCCCACCGCCCGCGGGCTCCTGCCAGTTCTCGCCGGCGTGCACGATCTCCCCGGCGAGGGGCACGCGCGGCACACGGGCGAACTCGATCCACTCCACATGCCCGACGACCGCCACCCGCATGAGCGGGCAGCTTGGCAGGATCGGCGTAATTTCGGTCGAACCCGGCCGTCAGAGAGGTATGACGGCCACCACTCAGACAGTTCGCGACCAGGCCTTCCGCGTCCTCGAGTGCGACGTGCCCGACGGGCTGACCCTCCGCGAGTGGAGCGCCCGCCGTGCCGCCGCCAAGCCCGGCCGCCGGCGCCGCTCGCTCAAGGGCCGGCGGCGCTAGGGGCAACTCAGGTCACTAGGTTGGGCGCCCATGGACGACCCGCTGGCGATCGGCCGCGGGGTGGCCGTCCCGCTGTCCGAGGTCGAGCTCCGCGCGAGCCGGTCGTCGGGGCCCGGCGGCCAGCACGCCAACGTCACGGCCTCGCGCATCGAGGCCGTATTCGACGTCTGGGAATCGAGCGCGCTGAGCGACGAGCAGAAGCGCCGGATATCCGCACGGCTCGGTCCGGTCGTGCGTGCCGTGGCTCAGGACACGCGCAGTCAGACGCGCAATCGCGAGCTCGCGCTCGAGCGCCTGCGCGAGCGGCTCGCCTCCGCGCTCGTGGTGCCGCGGGCGCGCCGCGCAAGCCGGCCGAGCCGGAGGGCGCGGGCGAGGCGGGTCGAGTCCAAGCGGCGGCGAGGCGACCTCAAGCGCGGCCGCAGGCGGCCGTCCGCGGACGCGGACTGAGCCTGAGCCGACCGCGCCGCGTCAGGGCGACGGCGCCACCGCGCCCCCGCCCTCTCCGCCGGCCGGCGGGGCGGGGGCGGGCGTGGGCGTGTCAGGCGTGACCGGGGTGCCGGTGCTCGGCGTGCCGGTGCTCGGCGTCCCGGTGCTGGGGGTGCCCGTCGACGGAGGCGTGACCGGTGCGACGGTGCCGCCGTTCTCGTCGGTCTCGGTCGTCTCGGTCTCGGTGTTCGTGGTGTCCCGCTCGTCGCGAGTGCGCGACGTCGTGGTGGGCACCCCGAGATCGGCCGGCGCGGTGCTCGTGTCGTCGCCGCCGTCACCGCCGGCGCTCGCGATCAGCACGATCACGAGCAGCAGCACGATCGCTCCGGCGCCGGCCGCCACCAGGCGGCGGCGCCGGTAGACGGACTCGTCCTCGCGGCGGGGCGGCCTGCGTGGGGGCCCCCGCCCTGTGTCCAGACGGCGTGTGGGCTCGTCCTCCAAGGAAGCCGAAGGTAGCACTCCCCCACCGGCCGGAGCGCCAATCGCAACCGGGCTCTCAGACGTCAGGCGTAGTGCAGGTCGTCGGCCTCGTCGCCGTCCACGGGCCGCTCGCAGGTGGGACACCACCAGCGCGCCTCGACCGGGGTTCCGCAGACCTCGTGGCGCGGCGGCTCGGCGCCCTCGCGGTAGCGCGCGCCCCAATCCGCCAGCAGCCGCAGCGCCCCGGCCAGCTCGTGGCCGGACGCGGTGAGCTCGTACACGAAGCGCCGCGGGCGCTCCGAGTAGGGCTGCGCCAGCACGAGCCCTTCGCTCGCCAGCCGTCGCAGGCGTCCGGCGAGCACGTTGGGCGCGATCCCCGGCAGCTGCTCCTGGAGGTCGCCGAAGCGGCGCGGTCCGTCGAGCAGGGCGCCCACGATCAGGAGCGTCCAGCGGTCGCCCACGCTGTCGAGGGCGGCGGCGAGGGGTGTGGGGGCGGGCTCGGCCACCACCGGCATCCTATGTGG
>Ga0075420_100000095_pt1 | contig 55713 bp, 50 predicted proteins | sample SoiMetdeltSBSDD4_FD_75296 | JGI IMG/M metagenome (GOLD analysis project Ga0075420, IMG submission 75296) | Bulk soil microbial communities from a Populus tree surrounding site in Tennessee, USA - Soil MetaG P. deltoides SBSDD4 | ecosystem: Environmental > Terrestrial > Soil > Tree plantation...
GCCTACTTCGACGTCAAGCCCGCCACCCCACGTCGGCCCACCCGTATCCACGAGCTCTGCACCACCTACGGCCTGGCTGCGGCTTGACCTGCACATACAGACTTCGCCAGCAGAATCAGATCAGCAGGAACGGGTAGATCAGCGCGCCCAGGTTGGACATGTTCGCCGACCACTGCACCAGGCTGACCGGCAGCGCGAAGTGCAGGATCACCGAGATGATCACGAGTAGCACGAGCATGAAGGGGTAGTAGAACCGGCGCGGGTCGCCCTCCAGTAGCGCTCGCAGGCGTGGGCTGTTGGCGTGGGCGGCGTCGGTGGTCACCCGTACCATCGCCTCGAAGATGCCGAGCTGCGTGCTGAAGAGGATCAGTACGCCGAGCAGCAGTGCCACGTAGAACAGGAACCGGCCGTACTCGGCGTCCAGCGCGGTGGCGACGAACGTCGGCACGGTGGCCGTGGTCGGTCGCTGTCCGGAGACGTCGACCGCGTGCGCCATCAGGATCGTGGGCAGCAGCATGCCGAGCATCGCGCCGACGAAGAAGACGCCCCACATGTCGGTGAGCAGGAACTTGTACCACCGCCGCCAGCGGGCGGCGTTGGCCGGGGTGTCGGCGAACGTGACGCCGACGTCGCGCAGCTCCCGGCGCTCGCCCCGCAGGCCGGAGATGAACCCGGTGCGGTAGCCCATGCCGTAGCCCTTGTCGCGGTAGTGGCCCATGACGTACCAGTTGAGGCCCGAGGCGAGGGCGGTGAACCCGGCGAGTGCGCCGAGCTGGGTGGCGGTGATCCCGGGCGGTGGTGCGGCCGGGGTGAAGAACCCGCGGATGCCCTCCCACCACAGCTCGAACGGCACCACGAACAGGTCGACCAGCAGCAGCCCGACCAGGATCGCGCCGACCATCAGCCAGTTGGCCAGCTCCAGGGCGCGGCTGATCCGGCGGGCGGACGCGGCGATAAGGAACACCACGACCAGCAGGGCGATCGCCCACAGCCGCGGCTCCTCCGCGCCGGCAGGAGGCACCCGGCCGTGGACCAGGGCGTAGACCCCCTGCCCGGCCGAGGCGGCCCAGCCGCCCGCGATGAACGCGAAGATGATCACTAGTACGGACAGTGGCACCCAGAGCAGGAAGCCGGGTGGTACCCGGCCTGGTACCCGGCCCCACCCGACCACCGGCACCTCGCCGGTCGCCACGACATACCGGGAGCACTCGACGTTGTAGAACGTCTGGAGGATCGCCGAGATCAGGATGACCCAGCCGACCCCGACGAAGCCGAACTGGCCGACCGCCTGCGGGCCCAGGAGCCATTCCCCGCTGCCGATCGAGATGCCCAACGCGATGAGGCTTGGGCCTACGACGTACATAAATAGCTCTCGAGGCCCGATCCGGCGGACGCGGAAGACCTCTTCTGGCTCTGGCAGGTCGTCTACTGCTAAAGCGGGACGACTCACGCCTAGCTGGTAGGAGCGGACATCGGCGGATTGTTCCATGAGGCGCCTCCTGTCGAGAAACCCCTTGAACAATCAATGATTTGCCTCTTCCTATGGACAGCGCAATACGGGCTCAGCAACCGGAGCGGAAAGGTTTGGTCCAGATGGCCTGGCGGTCCAGCCGCGGGTCTTGCCGGATCCCCAGCCAGGCGTAGCCTGGCGGGCACATGGCGGTGTGGCCACCTCCGGCGCTGGGGGCAGGAGGCGCACAGATGGGTACGGACCAGCAGCCCGAGACGGGCCCCGTGCCGCTGGTGCTGGAGCGTTCCTGTACCGGGGATGGCACGGTCCGGCTCTCCGTGGGCGGTGAGGTGGACATGTGCACCGCTGCCCAGCTCGCCTCCGCGCTGGCCGATGCGCTGGCGGAGCCGCAGCTCGCCCATCTCGTCGTCGACCTGCACCGGGTGAGCTTCCTCGACTCCACCGGGATCGCCACCCTGCTCGCCGCCCTGCGCCAGGCGGACGGCAACAGCGTCGGCTTCGCGGTGGTGAACTGCGGTGACATGGTTCGCCGGGTTCTCGAGATCACCGGTGTCTACAAGACGCTGGCCGGGGACGCCGCCGGCTGACCGGCCGCACGCCGCCCCGGCCGCAGCGGTGCCGGACAGCCTCAACGGTCGGCCCCAGCCGTCAGCCTTAGCCGTCGGCCTCAGTCGTCGGCTTTAGCCCCCGGCTTCAGTCGTCGGCCGCCGGAAGAGCCGCGGCGAGCTGTGCAAGGCCCGGGGCCAGCGCGTCGTACCCGGCGCTGGTGAGCTTCTCGTCCTTGCGCAGCTCAGCGAGGCGGTCCTGCAGCTCGGCCACCTTCTCGGCGGCCTTGTCCAGGTCTCCACGATCGACGAGGCGCTCGATCTCGGCCAGCTTCCGGGTCAGGTCACGGGCCGAGCCCGCGGTGAGCTGGCCGGTCCGGGACTGTTCGGAGACGCCGGACTGCAGCGCGGCGACCAGGGCGTCCGGGCCGGTCGCCAGCGGGGCGGCCGCAGTCGTCGCGATCCCCGACGGCACCGTCGCGCCTGACCCGTTCGACGGCGGTGACCGGTCGGCCATCAGCATGGCGACCACCACGCCGGCGAGGACCGCGGCACCGAGGGCGACCGCGGCTACCGCGGCGAGCCCCAGCCGGGGACCGCGCTGCGCGGGCTCTACCGGAGGGGCGTAGCCGTACTCCTCGTCGAACCTGACCGCGGGCATCGTGCGGGTGGGCGACACCACGGCGGCGGTAGCTCGGGCCGCATGTTTGGGCCCGCTGCCGGTGGCTGCCGCGCCTGCGGCCTGGACTGCACCTGCGGCCTGGACTGCACCTGCGGCCTGGACTGCACCTGCGGCCGGGGCTACGCCTGTGGCTGCGGTCGCGCCTGAGGCCTGGACTGCGCCTATGGCTGCGGTTGCGGCGGCGGCCGGGTCTGGGGCGGCGGCCGGGCCGGCGGCTGCGGTTGGGCCCGCGGTCGCCGTCGGGCCGGTGGCCGCGGCCCCGTCTCTGGCTACGGCTGCGGTCGGGACAGCGCCGAGCCGGCCGGACAGCATGCGTAGCCGGGCCCGGACCACGGCTGCGCTGGCCGGGCGGTCAGCCGGGTCCTTCGCCAGCAGGCTGAGCACGAGGGCGTCGAGGCCGGCCGGGATGCCGGGGCGCAGGGAGGCTGGCGGCACCGGTGGGCGGTGCAGGTGCTGGTGGACGACGCCGATCGGGCTCTCCCCGGCGAACGGTGGGGAGCCGGTGAGCATGGCGTAGAGGACGCAGCCCAGCGCGTAGAGGTCGGTGCGGGCGTCCACCGGGTCGCCGCTGGCCTGCTCGGGCGCCATGTAGTCGGTGGTGCCGACCGCGGTCCTGGGGTTGGTCAGGCTGGACTGGGTGGCCTCGGCGTCCTGGAGGCGGGCGATGCCGAAGTCGCACACCTTCACGCCGCCGGCGGGCGTGACGAGGATGTTGGCGGGCTTGATGTCGCGGTGCACCACGCCAGCGTCGTGCGCGGCGGCGAGGGCGGCGCAGGTCTGCTCGGCGATGTTGATCGCCGGCGCGATGTCCAGCGGGCCGCCGGCGAGCATCGTCGCCAGGCTGTGCCCCTCCACCAGCTCCATGACCAGGTACGGCGCGCCGTCATGGTGGCCGAAGTCGTACCCGGCCACGATGTTGGGGTGGTCCAGCGCGGCCACGGTGCGCGCCTCGCGATGGAACCGCTCGAGGCCGGACGGCTCGGCCAGCCCGGCGCCGTCGAGCACCTTGACCGCCACCGGGCGCCCCAGCCTCGTGTCCTGGGCGCGCCATACCGCCGCCATGCCTCCCCGGGCGAGAACCTCGTGCAGCTGGTAACGGTCACCCAAGAGCTCTGGCACGGTGCCACCCTTGCACACCCGCTGGCGGGCGGCACGCCCTGCCGGTCCGTGGGCCGCTACCCTGCGACGACGTCGGCGACCACGACCGTGATGTTGTCCGGCCCGCCGGCCTGTAGCGCCAGTTTGACCAGGCACTCGGCGCACTGCTGCGGGTCCGGGTGGGACTGCAGGGCTCCGGCGATGGCCTCGTCGGTCACGTAGTCGGAGAGGCCGTCGCTGCACAGTAGGAGCCGGTCGCCCTCCTCCGGGCGCAGCGTGGCGCAGGCGGGTGCGACATGGTCGCCCTGCACCGCCCGGGTGACCAGGGACCGCTGCGGATGCCGGCGCGCCTCCTCCGCGGTCAGCACCCCCCGGTCGACCAGGGACTGTACGAACGTGTCGTCCCTGGTGACCTGGCGTAGGGCCCCGTCGCGGAGCAGGTAGCCGCGAGAGTCCCCGACATGCAGCACCGCGAGCTCGTCACCGCGCAGCAGCAGGGCGGTCACCGTGGTGCCCATGCCGTCGCGGCTCGGGTCGCCGTCGGCGGCCTCCCTGATCTGCTGGTTCGCCGCATCCAACGCCCGCCGCAGGTCGAGCAGCGCCTCACCCTGGCCGGACGCCTCCTCGAGCGGGGCGAGCGAGCGGACCACCAGGTCGCTGGCGAGCTCGCCGGCCGGCAGGCCGCCGATACCGTCGGCTACCGCGAGCAGCTGACGGCCGGCGTACGCGGAGTCCTCGTTGTTCGTCCGGACCAGGCCGAGGTCGCTGACGGCGGCCGAGCGCAGGGTGAAGCTCATGCGGGCAGCCTGCCAGGACACGGTGGCAGTGTCTCTACGAACTACTACGTATCGTGAGAGCCATGATGCCGGTGTCCATGGTCGGGCGCGCCGACGAGCTCGTTGAGCTGGTCGGCGCGTGGGCCAGGGTCGCTGCGGGCGACGCCCCGACCGCGTGCCCGGTCGTCATCACCGGCGCGGCCGGCCTCGGCAAGAGCATGCTGGTGTCCAGCGCGCTCGATGCGTTCCGGCCCCGGCCGCGGGCCGTGCTGGCGGGCGCCGCGCGGGTGCACACACCAGCGCCGTACGACTGGCTGGCCGCGGTGCTCAGCGGCCGGGACACCGACGGGCTTCCGGTGCCGGCGGACGCGCTGGCCTGGCTGGCCCAGCACCCGGACGCCCCTACCGAGCGGTACGCGCCGGGTGCGCTGCTGCGGCTGGCCGTGCGTACCGTCCGGGCGCTGGTCGGGTCCGGGCCGGTGGTGCTGGTCGTGGAGGACCTGCACGCCCTCGACCCGGCCAGCCTGAACCTCGTCGGCGAGCTGGCCGCGGCGCCCGAGCTGCCGGCGCTGCTGCTGGTGACCAGCCGGCCGCCGGAGGCGGCGCTCTCGCCGCAGCTGGCCGCGCGCGCCCTGGCGCGGCTGTCCGGCGCGCCGGGCGCGGTGCGCCAGCACCTGGGCCCCCTCGGCCCGGCCGAGGTAGGTGAGGTTCTCGCCCAGGTCCACCCCGCCGCGCCGGTGCCGGAGGAGGTGGCGCGCGCGGTGTGGCGCCGCACCGGCGGGAACCCCTACTGGCTGACCGAGCTGCTCGCCACCGCCGCCGGCGGCGGGCTGGACGCGCTGGCCCGCGAGCCGCTGCCGGAGCACGTGCGCCTGGCGGCACCACCGGCACCCGCGGCTGATGCGGCGACCCTCGACCCGTCCGTCGAGGCTGAGCTGACCGCGCGCGAGATCGAGGTGCTGGGCTGCCTCGCCGCCGGCATGTCCAACAAGCAGGTCGCCCGGTCGCTGGGCATCTCGATCCGCACGGTGACCGTGCACGTGTCCAACCTGCTGCGCAAGACCCGGTCGGCGTCACGCACCGAGGCCGCGCTGTGGGCCGTCCACCGCCAGATCTCGCGGTGAGCCCGGCTGCTGCCAGCTCGGGTCGAACAGGGCGCTGACCGACTCTCCATCGTGGATACGGCGGATCGCCTCGGCGAAGGCCGGGGCGATCGACAGGACGTTCAGCTTGGGCACCCGCGCCGCGTCCGGGATCGGCACGGTGTTGGTGCACACGATCTCCAGCACGTCCGGCTGGGCGGCCAGCCGGTCCAGCGCACCAGCGGTGAACAGCCCGTGCGTGCACGCCACCCGGACCGACCGGACCCCCCGCTCGCGCAGCCGGTCGAGCAGCTCGAACATGGTGCTGCCGCGGGCGATCTCGTCGTCGAGCACGATGACGTCCCGGCCGGCGACGTCCCCGATGATCGAGCTGATGACGACGCGGTCGTCGCTGAAGCGCTGCTTGGCGCCGGCGGCGACCGGCACCCCCAGTATCCGGGCGAACGTGGAGGCGGACTTGGCGTTGCCCAGGTCGGGGGAGACGACCACGGCGGCGGTACGGTCGTACGCCTGGAAGTGGGCGGCGAGCTCGCGCAGCGCATGCAGGTGGTCGACGGGCACGCTGAAGAAGCCGTGCACCTGGGGTGAGTGCAGGGTCATCGTGAGCACCCGGCTCGCGCCGGCGGCGACGAGCAGGTCGGCGACGAGCCGGCCACCGATCGAGATGCGTGGGGCGTCCTTCTTGTCGGAACGGGCGTACGCGTAGTGCGGCAGCACCACCGTGGTCCGCGCCGCCGACGCCCCCCGGGCCGCGTCCAGCATCAGCAGCAGCTCCACCAGGTGCTCCTGCACCGGCGGCACCAGCGGCTGGATCAGGTAGACGTCGCGTTCCCGGCAGTTGTCCTGGAGCTGGACCTCGAGGCAGTCGTTGGCGAAGCGCTGCAGCCGCGACGGTGACAGCGGCGCCTTCAGGTGGGTGCAGATCTCCGCAGCGAGCGCCGGATGGGCGCTGCCGCTGAACACGGCGATGTCGCGCACAAGCAAGACCCTATGCAACGCATCCGGCGTGGCGTATCCGGCACGCGGTAGCCGAGCCGGCCCCGGGTGAGCCACGCTCAGGCCCCAGGTGGGCCAGCTCTCATACCTTGGGGTGAGCCGCGCTCGTAGCGGCGGGCACGCGCCCAGCAATGTCGCGAAGCCGGTGCAACACTCGCCGGCCCGCTCGCGTGTACCCGCTGACACCCACCGCGCACGGTCGACGGGAGGCCCCGCATGGCGGACGACGGCGCCGACGAGGGCGCGTTCGCGGAGTTCTACCGGACGAGCTACCGCAGCGTCGTCGCCCAGCTGTACGCGTACACCGGTGACCTGGCGGAGGCCCAGGAGGCGGCGCAGGAGGCGTTCATCAGGGCCTGGGCGCGGTGGGACCGGATCTGCGAGTACGACGAGCCGCGCGCCTGGGTCTGCCGGGTGGCCTACCGCGTCGCGGTGAGCCGCTGGCGGCGGGCGAGGACGGCCGCCGCCTCCTGGCGCCGGCACGGACCACCGCCCCCCGAGCCGGAGCCGGACGGATGCGGCGCGGACCTTGTCGCGGCGCTGCGACAGCTGCCCGAGGCGCAGCGGCGGGCTCTGGTCCTGCACTACCTGGGCGGCTTCTCGGCCCTCGAGATCGCGGCGATGGACGGGGTGGCCCCCGGCACGATCCGGTCCCGGCTGTGCCGGGGACGGGACGCGCTCGCCGCCATCCTGGGCGGTGGGCCCGACGGGTACGGCCCGAGCCGCCGGGCGGGCGGCGGGGACGATGCAGAGCAGGACGGGGCTTGCCCTGCCGGCGGCCCGGCGGACCTCATCGGCCGAAGCCAGCGCGAGTGGGAGGTGTGCCCTAGTGGGTGACTTCGACGAACCGACCGGCCCCAGCCTCGACGAGCGGTTCGGCGCACTGCACCGCGGCCTGGAGCCGATGGTCCCGCTGCCACCGGCCGCGCAGCTCATCGCCCGGGGCCGGCGCCGGCGGCAGACCGGCCGGGCGGCCCTGGCCGGCCTCGCGGTGGTCGCGACGGTCGGCGTCGGGTTCCTCGCCGTCGACCCGCTGCGCTCCGGTGAACCGGCGACCCAGACCCCGGCCCACGGCTCAGTCCCGTTGGAGCTGCCGACCCACGTCTCGTCGAGAGGGCCGGCGTACACCCCGCCGGCCGGCTCGGTGCGCCAGCCGGTGGGCGCCACGATCCCGCCCGGGTTCCTGCCCGAGAAGGGCTTCGTCTCGACCGACGGCAGTGGCCCGCCGCCACAGTGCCACGAGCCGACCCCGCCGGCCAGGACCGCAGAGGTGATCGCCGCCCGCTCGGTGCCGGAGTACGACGGGGCGGGCATCATCCTGCTGGTGTACTCGGACGGACCGACCGCAGGCCGGGTCTTCGACGAGCTCCGGGCCGAGGCGGCCCGCTGCGCCGAGGGCACGTACGGCGGGTCCGCCTGGCGCAAGACCATAGCGGAGCTGGACTTCGGAGGCTCGGCGGTCAAGGTGACCACCCGGTACACGTCCAGCAGGGAGGGGTCGCTGCCGCCGACGGTGACCGAGGTCGCCCTCAGGTACGGCGCAGCGCTGCTGGTCGTGCGTGGTGTGGACGTGGCAGCGGTGGACCGCACCTGGCAGGGGCTGCACGACCGGCTCTGCGTGTTCGCCCGCGACTGCCGCCCCAGGGGCGGGCGACCGGCCGCTCTGTCGCAGCTCACCGCCGGCGGGTCGGCGTGGGCGGTGGTGCTCGCCACGGACAGCGACGGCAACCAGGCCAAGCTGGGTCGCGCCGTGGCGTACGCGTCAGAGCTGGGCTACCGAACCTCGATCACGTCGATGGACTGCGATGCCGGCGTCCGGGGGAGCCTCGGCCTGCCGGCGGCCACGCCGTACCGCCACGTGGCCGTCTACTTCGCGAGCCCCCAGGAGGCGGACGCGTTCACGGCTGCGGCGAGGCAGGCGCCGGTGGCGACCGTCGAGGTGCAGACCTACTGCACCGGGTGAGGCGCCCCGCCCGGGCGGGCCGGGGCACCTCGCCGCCTACCCGTCGGACGGGTAGGCGGCCGGCTCCACGTCCAGCTCGGCCATTCGGGCGGCGTACGTGCGGTACATCCGGCGCGCCTCGCCGTACCGGCCGGCGGCGTCGAGGGCCCGCACCAGCGCCAGGTGCGCCGGCTCGTCGTACGGATCCTGGCTGAGCAGCCGCAACAGGTAGCCGGCTGCCGCCTCCGGGTCACCGGTGCCGCTGTACGCCTCCGCGAGCGCGCGGACCACGGACAGGTACACGGCCCGGGCCTCCTCGCGGAGCACCCGCGCGTACTCGGCGGTCGGGTCCTCGGCGTAGAAGTCGCCGGTGTAGCGCGCCTCCACCCGGGACAGCTCCTCGACCGCCGGGTGCCCGGCGGCCCGCCGGTCGAGCGCGGCCTGCGCCTGCGTGAGGAACCCCTCGACATCCACCTCGACGTGCGACATCTGTAGCCGGATGTGGTCGCCGGTCGCGAGCAGGTAGTGGTCTGCCGGGAGGTCCCTTCCCGGGTCGAGCACCGCCCGCACCGCGGCGAGCGCGGCGTCGAGCTGGGCGGTGCCGGTCTCGGCGTCCTCGTCCGGCCACAGCTGGCCGCGGACCGCCTCCCGCTCGACCGGGGCACCGCGCCGGGCCACCACCATCTTCAGCAGCTCGCGGGCTGCGCGGGTGCGCCACTCGCCGTGCGGCACCGCGTGCCCGCGCCGGGTCACCCCGAACTCGCCCAGGGTCTGGATCGCCACCGCCGGTGGCAGCGCGTCGGCCAGCGCGGCGAGCAGCTCCGAGGCCCGGCGCGCCAGGCTGCGGGCGCCCATCCGGCGGCACTGCGTGGCCGTTGCGGTGAGCAGGCGCCGCGCCACCTCGCGGTCGAGCAGCCCGGCCAGCGCCACCCGGGTGCGGGCCAGGCCTACCGGGCAGTCCAGCGCCGCCCACATCGCCTCCGCCTCGTCCAGCGCCGCGCGCCGCTGCGCCGGGTCCCCGATCAGCTCGGCCCGCACCTCCAGCGACTCGGCCTGCGCCGGCCGGTCCCGGCGCAGGCGGGCCGCCTGGGCTGCCGCCTCCGCCGCAGTCCCCGCCGCGGCGATGTCACCGCGGCGCAGCGCGACGTAGGCCACCGCGAGCAGCGCCCGGGTGTGCCCGAGCGCGTACTCCACCCCGGCCGCCCGCTCCGCCAGCGCGGCCGCCGCGATGATGTCCCGGGGCGCGACCGCCAGCGCCAGGCCGGCCAGCGAAGGCACCAGCGCCTGCTGGTCGCCGGCGGCCTCGGCCAGCCGCACCGCCTCCTCGAAGCACACCTGCGCCTGCGCGGTGTTGCCCTGGTCCAGGTGCACGTCGCCGAGCACCACCAGCGGGTAGCTGGCCAGCCGCGAGCCGAGCCGCTGCTGCTCGCCCAGCACGGTCTGCACGTCCCGCGCTGCCTCGTCGAGCCGGCCCAGCCGGCGCTTGGCATCCGCGCGGTTGACCATCGCCAGCGTCCGCAGGGTTGGGAAGTCGGCCAGCTCGGCCAGGCGTACCGAGGTCTCCAGCTCGGCGAAGGCCTCGCCGTAGTGGCCCTCCTCCAGGTAGCGGGAGCCGCGGTTGGACCGGATCCGGATCATGTGCAGGACGTCGCCGGCCCGGCGCGCATGCTCCAGCGCCAGCAGGTAGTGCCGGTCGTTGGCGCGCCGGTCACCGTCGAGGACGGCCAGCATGTTGAGCGCGGTGTGGGTAGCCGCCGCGGCGGTGTCGTCGCCGCTGCGTTCGGCCAGGGCCACCGCCCGCTCGGTCAGTGCCCGGCCCTCCTCGACCGCGCCGCACAGCCACGCGGCGCTCGCCGCCCAGGCCGCGGTGAGGGCCAGGTCGCGCGCTGCCCCGCCGTCCGGGTTGGCCAGGCCGCGCCGGTAGAGGTCGAGAGCCTCGGCCAGCTCGCCCCGCATGTGGTAGATCAGGCCGAGCCGCCACGCGACGGCCACCGGCACCGGGCCCTCCGCCGGCACCAGCCGGCTCAGGTGGGCGACGGCGCGGTCCCAGTCCCCGCGGATCTGGTGCGCCTCGCCCTCGACCAGCTCGATCGCCGGGCTGCGGTGCTCGGGCCGTACCGCGGCGACGGCGGCCTGGACGAGCGGTGCGTGCCCGGCAGTGAGCAGGCTGGACCCGTGCTCCTCGAGCAGCCGGGCCAGCGCCGCGCTGTCATCGAGCGCCACCAGCAGCCGCAGCGCCTCGGCCGCGTCACCCCGGGCCAGGTGCCAGGACGCGGCCCGAGCCCGTAGCTGTCCGGGCTCGTCGGCGTCCGGGTGCAGCGAGCGTACGGCGTACCGCCGGGCCACCTCGGTCAGCGTGCACCAGGCAGGGTCACCGGACACGGAGGTCACCAGGACCTCCCGCCGGCGGGCCTCGGTCACGAGCTTTGCGGCGTCCGGCACCCCGAGGTCGGCCAGCAGGTCCGCGTCGAAGCGGTCCAGCGCCGCCGCCACCCGCAGCAGGGTCAGCAGCTCGGGCGCTGCCCGCGGGATGATCTCCCGGTCCAGCAGGCGGTCCAGCAGGTCCCCGTCGGGCTCGGCCCACCGCGCCAGGGCGCTGTCCCGGCGCTCGGGCAGGATGTCGGCGAGCGTCTCCGCCACCAGCCGTACGGCGGCCGGCACACCGTCGGTCAGGGCGCGGACGGTGCGGGCGTACTGCAGGGCGCAGGGACCGGTCACGGCCTCCAGCAGCCGCGCGACCTCGTCCTCGTCAAAGGCGAGCGCCTGCGGGGTGAGCGCGACCACCTGGCCGTGCACCAGCAGCCGCTCGACCGGGAACGGCAGCTCGGCGCGGCTGGCGATGGCGAGGTGGAGCCGGTCGGGCGCCATGTGGGCCAGGTCGGCGAGGAGGCGTACCGCACCCGGGCTGCCGTCGATCAGGTGCACGTCGTCGAGGAGCAGGACCAGGTCGAGGCGCAGCCGCCCGTGCAGCCCGGCCGCGAGTGCCGGGACGAACGCACCGAGCTGGCCGGTGGTGCCCGGCCCGCGCATCCCGGCGAGGGAGTCGGCCAGCTCCTGCGGCAGGTCGGGCACGCGCAGGCGCAGCGCGGCGTCCAGCCCCCGCGCCAGGGTCAGCGGGTCTGCGTCGGCGGCGGTGACCGTGTACCACGCGCAGTCCTGCTCCGCCGCCCAGCCGGCGAACAGGGTCGTCTTACCCGAGCCGGGGCCGGCGGTAAGCGCGGTGAGCCGCCGTCGCGGCAGCTCGGCCAGCAGCGGCGCCAACCGGGCCCGCTCGAGCAGGTGCCGGTACGGCGGCGGCGGGACGATGCGCTGCGCCAGCTGTGCGGGAGTCTCCGCAAACGCGGTCACCCCCGCACGATGCCACCTGCACGCCCCGGTCGTCAGCCCCTGAACGCGCGTAACCCGAGGTCCAGCATGGACCTTACGTCGTTTCCCTGGACCGCCTGCGGGCCTGCCAGGGCGCTGGTTACCGCTGTGTGATGGGGTCTGGGTCAGCCGTGCGCCCGTGCCCAGGCGACCAGCCGGTCCATCGGCCAGGTGTTGACGACCTGCTCAGGGCCTATGCCGCACTGGGCGGCCCGGGTGCAGCCGTACCGTTGCCAGTCCAGCTGGCCCGGGGCGTGCGCGTCGGTGTCGATGGCGAACCGGCAGCCTGCCTCCGCCGCCTGCCGCAGCAGCCGCTTGGGCGGGTCGAGCCGGTCCGGGCGACAGTTGATCTCCACGGCCTTGTCGTGCTCGACACATGCGGCGAACACCGCAGCCGCGTCGAACTGGCTCTCCGGCCGGGTGCGGCCGGCCCGGTGCCCGCGGTCGCCTTCGCCGGTGAGGCCGAGCGCGGAGGCGGCCACCTTGCGGCCGGTGCAGTGCCCGAGGATGTCCAGGTGCGGGTTGGCGACCGCGGTGAGCATCCGGGCCGTCATCGCCTCGGCCGGGTCGCGCAGTCCACTGTGTACCGAGCCGACCACCACGTCCAGCTCGGCGAGGAGGTCCGGCTCCTGGTCCAGCGAGCCGTCGGCGAGGATGTCCACCTCAATGCCGGTGAGGATGCGGAACCCCTCGGGCAGGGCGTCGTTGAGCGCCCTTACCACCTCGAGCTGGCGGCGCAGGCGCTGCGGGGATAGCCCCTTGGCGACGGTCAGCTGCGGGGAGTGGTCGGTCAGCACCAGGTACTCATGGCCGAGCTCGGCCGCGGCCAGGGCCATCTCCTCGATCGGTGAGCCCCCGTCGGACCAGTCCGAGTGCGAATGGCAGTCGCCGCGCAGCGCCGAGTGCAGTCCCGCCGCCTGCTCCTCGAGGTCAGTCCCCTCGGTGGCGAGCAGCCGGCGCAGGTAGACCGGCTCCTCACCGGCCAGCGACTCGGTGATGCACCGGGCGGTCACGTCGCCAACCCCCGGCACGGTCCGCAGCGCCCCGTCCGCGGCGAGCCGGGCAAGCTCCGCGGGGTCCAGCGCCGCCACTGCCGCGGCGGCCGAGCGGAAGGCCCGTACCCGGTAGGTCGCCTCGTACGAGCGCTCCAGCAGGAACGCGATGCGGCGCAGGTCGGCGACCGGGTCCCGGGTGCTCATGGCCGCAGACTAACCGGCCCGGTCAGCATGGTGCTTCCTAGCTATCGGTCGCCTCGCGCGTGAGCTGACCGCGGACTGATGGGAGCCGGCCCGCGTACGCTGGCCGGGTGCGCACGATCGACTGGGTGGACGGGGCTGTCGAGATCATCGACCAGACGGTCCTACCGACCGCAGAGCGCCACCTGCGACTGTCGACCGTGGACGAGCTGGTGGCCGCGATCCAGCGGCTGGCGGTCCGGGGAGCGCCGGCACTCGGGGTCGCGGGCGCGTTCGGCGTCGCGCTGGCCGCGCAGTGCCACGGCGCTGACTCCGCAGCCGTCGCCGACGCGGTACGGCGGGTCGCCCACGCCCGGCCTACCGCAGTCAACCTCGCCCGCGGGGTGGCCCGGGCGGCGGCCCGCCTCGCTGAAGGCGCGGACGCGGTGCTGGCCGAGGCCCTCGCCGTACGGGACGAGGAGGTGGCGGCCTCCCTGGCGATGGCTGCGCGAGGGGCCGACCTGGTGACCGAGGTGTGCCCGATGGCGGTGCCGCGGCTGCTCACCCACTGCAACACCGGTGGCCTGGCGGCGGTGGTCGGCGGCACGGCCCTGGGCGTCGTGGCCGAGCTGCACCGCCGGGGGCGGCTCGGTGGCGTCATCGCCAGCGAGACCCGACCGCTGCTCCAGGGCGCCCGGCTCACCGCCTGGGAGCTGGGGCGACTGGGCATCCCGTACCGGGTCGCGGTCGACGGGGCAGGCCCGTTCCTGATGGCCCGGGGTGAGGTCGACGCCGTCATCCTCGGCGCGGACCGGGTCTGCGGCAACGGGGACGTCGTCAACAAGGTCGGCACGTACGCACACGCCCTCGGTGCAGCCCGCGCCGGCATCCCGTTCGTCGTGGTGGCGCCGGAGTCCACCGTAGACACCGGGACGGCGTGCGGGTCCGATGTGGACATCGAGGACCGCGGCCCGGCTGAGGTGCTGTCCTTCGGTGGCACGGGCACCGCGCCGGCCGGCGCCGGCGCGGCCAACCCGGCCTTCGACGTCACCCCGGCGGACCTGGTCACCGCCATCGTCACCGACCGCCGGGTGATCCGGGCCGACCGCGGCGACCGCCCCTGACGCGCCGTGACCCAGATGCGCCCTGGCTGGCTCAGCCTGGGCGGACGGCGGTGACCGTGGCCCGGTCTGGCGCGACCGCGGTGAGCCAGCCGCCCACCCCGCCGAGCCGCAGCAGCGTGTCCGCCCGCGCCGGCAGGGCGATGGTCGAGGCGGCCTCGGGTGGCCACCCGGTGCGCACCTCATGGCCGGTGGCCAGCCAGGGGCGCAGCGCGGCGATCGGGTCGGCCGCGGCGAGCGCCGCTCGGGCGCCGTCCAGCGCAGCCTGCGCCTGCGCCAGCGCCGCGTCGACGGCGGTCGAGTTGCCGCCGCACATGGCGGCCACGAGCGCCGGTGACTGCGCCGCCACGCGCGTGCCGTCGCGGAACGAGCCAGCGCCGAGCGTCAGTGCCAGCGGGTCGCCGGCCACGCTGGCGGCGAGCGCGGCGGCGACCAGATGCGGTACGTGGCTGACGGCCGCCACCGCCCGGTCATGCTCGTCGGCCGTTGCCGGCACCACCCGCGCGCCGATGGAGGTCCATAGGGCCGCCAGCTCGAGCCAGTCCCGCAGGCTGGTGTCCGGCTCCAGGCAGAGCGCCCAGGTGGCCCCGGCGAACAGCTCCGGGTCGCCGGAGGCGAAGCCGGACGTCTCCCGGCCCGCCATAGGGTGGCCGCCGACGAACCCGGCGAGCTGGCCGTGCGGCGTGGCGAGCCGGCCGGCGACGAGGTCCCGTACCGCTGCCTTGACCGAGGTCACGTCGGTGACCAGGCCGGTGTAGGCCAGCCCGGCCAGCTCGTCCAGCACGGTACCCACCGCGGGTAGGGGCACCGCCAGTACGACGAGGTCGGCCCCTTTCGCGGCATCGGCCACGGCGCTGGTCACCTGCCACCGGGCGCCGGCCCGAGCGCGGGCCGCCGCCGTACGTGCCAGGGCCCGGGTCGCCGGGTCCGCGTCGTACCCCAGGACCTGGTGTCCCTGGGCGGCGAGCGCGCGCAGCAGCGACCCGCCGATGAGGCCGAGCCCGACGACCGCCACATGCACGGCGCTGACTCTCCCACACCCGCACCGGGCAGCGGGGGCTAGGCTCGCCTCGATGAGCTGGTCGGACCGGGCAGAACAGGTGCGGGCTCGGCACCTGCCGTCCGGCCTGTTCCCGTCCCGCCCGCCCCGGCCCACCTACCGGGAGCCGCATCCGGTCCGCGCCGTAGCGGTCGCCGCCGGGCTCGCCGCCGGCGCGCTCTGGATGCTGCTGTTCGGCCTGCTGGCCACCTCGGTTCGGGGGTACGGGTGGTGGACCTTTGCGGCTGGTGTCACCGCCTGGGCGGTCGCACTGGGGCTGGTCCGTTTCGGGGACCGGGGGGTGGCCGTGGGCGTGGCGATCGCGGCTGGGACCGGCTGGGCGGTGGCCGGTGCGGTCCTGACGGCCGCGTGGGCGGCGCGGGCGGACTGGCCGTTGTGGTAGGCGCGCCACCTCAGCGGGAACCGCGCAGGTTGGCATCGAGCGTACTGGTGGAAACGCACTGCTTGTGAGGGGTTGACCGCGGTCCGCGACCCGGCTTGACGAACGGCCGGCGCAGCGGGCACCCTCTGGCCCATGGCCTTGACGCTGCAGCGACTCGATCCCGAGCGCCACCGCCGACGGTTGCAGCTGCTTGCGGAGCTCGCCGGCGCCAAGGCAGTGCGGGACCGGGTGCAGCCCTACCAGCTTCGTACCGACCGCCTGCGCGGGCTGATCGCCAGCCGGCGCAGGCTAGCCAGCTGAAGCCCCTCGCCACAGGGAGCGCGCGGCGCTCCGGCCCGATACCGTCATGCGTAACGACGATCTAGCGGATGTTGCGCGGCGCCGGCCGCGCAGGTGGGTGTGGGGGAACCGTGTCATACTTCGCCGCTGCGGTGGCTCGCGGGCCAGACGGCTGGTCCGCGACCGAACTGGACCTGACCGGCGCGGCCGACGTGGAGGAGGTTGCGGACCGGCTGCGCGACGCCGACCCGGAAGCCGCGGTGTCGCTGCTGTTCGTGGAGGCTGACGACACCTACCTGGTCATCCTGCGTCTGGACCAGGGCGATGACCTGCGGGTGTTCGGGTCTGACTCGGTCTTTGCCGAGGAGTCCCGGCTAGGCGCGGTGTTGCTCGGGGACATCGAGGCGCCGGCGCTGGAGATCGATGATGCTGAGGAGCTGGCCACCGGCGACGGCGCCGAGCCGGGCGGCGAGCGTGCAGCGGTCGAGCCCGACGTGGACCCGGTCGGCGACGCGGACCTGCTCGCCGACCTGGGCGTCTCAGCGCACCGCCTGCTGGCCCTGTGTGGGCACGAAGGCATGCTGCCCGCCGACGTCACGGCGGAGATCTGCCAGACGCTGGGCTGTGGGGACGAGGTCGAGGAACTTCGAGAGCCATGACCGGGCGCACCAAGCGGAGCGAGGGCTACGAGGACATGGCGGAGATGGCGCTGCCATGACCGGGCCGGTCGGCCCGGCCGGCCTGGGGGCGCGTCACGAGCAGTGGATGCGCCGGGCGCTGGCCGTCGCGGCCGGCACGGCGGCGCCATCGGCGGGCGCTGCGGCACCTGCCGACGTGCCGGCGGGCGCCGCGGCACCCGCCGACGTGCCGGTGGGTGCGGTGGTCCTCGCACCGGACGGCCGCGAGCTCGCCGCCGCGCGCAACGAGCGGGAGCTCACCGGTGACCCCACCGCGCACGCCGAGGTGGTCGCGCTGCGGCAGGCGGCGCAGGTGCGCCGATCGTGGCGGCTCGATGGCTGCACGCTGGTCGTCACGGTGGAGCCGTGCACCATGTGCGCTGGTGCGCTCGTGCTGGCGCGCGTGGCGGTCCTGGTCTTCGGCGCCTGGGAGCCCAAGACGGGTGCGGTCGGCTCGCTGTGGGACGTGGTCCGCGACCGCCGGCTCAGCCACCGGCCGCAGGTCTACGGCGGCGTCCTGGAGGCGGAGTGCGCGGCCCTGCTGCGCCGGTTCTTCAGCGACCACAGGTAGGTACGGCTCAGCGGCTACCGGCAGGTGTGTGTGCTGGCTCCTTATGCTCTGCTCGGTCAGCTGGTGCAGAGCATAAGGAGCCAGCAGCTGGTCCGGGTGGGCGCCCGAGCCCGCCACCTGGTGCACCCCCGTGATGCACCCAGTGCCGGGTCATCAGGGAACCAGCGGCGGCTACCCGGGGTCCCGCAGCAGCGCGGCCGCGACCTCGCGGCCGTGCGGAGTCCACGGCGCCGGGCGGCCGGTCGCCAGGTCGAGCTTGACGACCACCCGCCGGCCTTCGGCGTACACCGTGGCGCGGTTCGGGGACAGGAAGCGGAAGCGGTACACCGCGCTGGACTCCCCGAGCCGCTCGACCCAGAAGTGCACGTCCAGGTCGCCGGTGCCGCGGATCGGCGCGTGATAGGTGATCGAGAACTCGCGCACCGCGTGCACCACGTCCGACGTGGTCGGCTGGCCGTCCTGGAACGAGTGCCCACGGGCGGACCAGTACGCGGACAGCGCTCGCTCGACCAGCACGGCGTACTTCGCGTTGTGCACGATCCCGATCGCGTCGAGGTCATCGAAGTGGACGGTCACCCGCTGCACCTGCCCGAAGCCGACGACTGCGGTGGCGGTCATGCGTCGACCTCCGGGAGGAGCGAGGGGTCACGGCACAGCATCCGCAGCCGGTCCCGCACCGCCCGCCGGGCGTACGCGTAGGCGGGGGTGGGGGGCAGCAGCCGCGACTGGACCACGGCGACCATCCCCAGCGCCTCGATCTCGAAGGCGAGCTGCGGCAGGTCCGTGTCGGAAGGCAGCTCGCCGGCCGCGACCGCGTCGCCCACCAGCCGCTCCAGCAGGCACATCCACTCGCGGAAGAGCTCGACCAACCGGTCGCGGACCACCCCGGGCCGGACGCTGTACTCGAACTCGGCGTTGGCGAAGAAGCACCCGCCGGGCAGCACCGCCTTCTCGTAGAAGCCCATCCGGGCCTCGTGCAGCGCGTAGATCCGCCGCACGCCGCGCGGTGCCCGCATCGCCGGCGCCACCACCCGCTCGGCCCACTGGTCGCGGGCCCGGTCGATGGTGGCCAGCTGGAGCTCCTCCTTTGACCGCCAGTGCGCGAACAGCCCGGACTTGCTCACCCCGAGGCGCTGGGCGAGCTGGGCAAGGGAGAGCCCGTCCAGCCCGGCCTCGGTGGCGAGGGAGACTGCGGCGTCGAGAACGGCCGTACGGGTGCGCTCGCCGCGGGCCAGCCGGCCATCGTGGACTGCGGTCTCGAACACGCGGCCAGCGTACCGTAGAATCCGACCGACCGGTCGGTAACTTTGTGTCAGGGGCTAGCGACAGCGGTCTCTAGCGCGATCTCCACCATCTGGGAAAATGTCTTCTCGCGGTCCTCAGCGCTGGTGTGCTCGCCGGTCTTGAGGTGGTCGCTGACAGTGAGGATGGTCAGCGCCCGGGCGCGGAACCTCGCCGCAAGGGTGTAGAGCGCCGCCGACTCCATCTCAACCGCGAGCACGCCGTAGTCGGCGAGCCGGTCATAGAGGTCGGGCCGGTCGGTATAGAAGCTGTCCGCCGCCAGGATCGGCCCAACCCGCATGGGTACGCCTCGCCGCGCGGCCACGTCGACAGCGGTACGCAGCAGCCCGAAGTCGGCGACCGGGGCGTAGTCGACGAGCCCGTCGAAGCGGACCCGGTTCATCGACGAGTCGGTCGAGGACCCGCTCGCCGCGACGACATCCCGCAGCCGGAGCTCCTCGGTCAACGCGCCGCAGGAGCCGACCCGGATCAGGGTGCGTACGCCGTACTCGGCGAACAGCTCGTGCGCGTAGATCGAGGCGGACGGCATGCCCATGCCGGACCCTTGCGCGGAGACCGGGACGCCCTGGTACGTGCCGGTGAAGCCGAGCATGCCGCGGACCGTCGAGTAGCACTTGGCGCCCTCGAGGTAGGTCTCCGCGATCCACTTGGCCCGCAGCGGGTCGCCCGGCAGGAGTACCCGTTCCGCGATCTCGCCCGGCTGCGCGCCGATGTGCGTGCTCATGTGGCAGATCTTGCCAGGCGGCCGGTGAGCCGGTGGGGTAACCGGCGCAGCGGTCGGGTACCCTTCTCCGCGGTGGTGTGTCCGAGCGGCCTAAGGAGCACGCCTCGAAAGCGTGTGAGGGCGTGAGTCCTCCCAGGGTTCAAATCCCTGCACCACCGCTGCCGAGCAGGCTAGGCGCCGGGCGGGTCATGCCATGACCGGCCCGGCGTTCCTCATCCACCCCGATCGGACCCAGGCCGAAGCGTTCGGTCGGGCGGTCCTATGCTTCCGCGGTGCCTGTGTCCCGCAAGCGTAAGAAGCGCCGTACGTCCAAGCCATCGACCCGGGTGACTCAGTCGAAGATGTGGTCGGACCTGGATGGCGGGTCCCGGACCCAGCCTGCGAACCCGTTAGCTGCTCTCGCCGCCTACCGGCGTCAGCTCGGCATGCGTAGGTCGTCCCTTGCTGCCGAGTCGTCCGGCCCCCTCGTCGCCGGGCTGGTCGAGCTCGCACCGGACCGGACCGACCCTGACCTTGAGGACGAGCTGTGTCGCCGGCTCGGGGCCTGCCTTGGGAAACTGGCGGACGGACCGTTTGAGGACCGGGTGGACCCCAGCTCGTTCGCCGAGGCCGCCCTCGCGGCGGCCGCTGCGGCCGTGCGTGCAGCCCTCGACGAGCCAGCCGCCGAGCCGGATGGGTGGCGAGCTGCGTGGCGGGTCCTCACCGCCGCGGCCGGCATCGTTCCGTTCCCACACTCCAGGTTGGCCGCTGAGATGGTCGAGGAGCTGCGCGACCTTCCTGGCGGGCACGCGCTGCCCGAGATGCCCGCCGGCCCGGCCGCAACCAGCCAGGTCCTGTGGGCGCGCGACGCGTACGGTAGCCGTTTCGGGGTCACCGCCGCGTTCGCCGCGCCTGACGGGCCGGATCGCTGGTATCTGTGGGACATCGATGCCTGCGGGTACCAACCGGTCACCGTGCACAGTGCCTACTACCCCACCGCTGAGCAGGCGATGGCGGCGTGGGTGGCCGGGGTGGGCCGTCGCGCCTCGGGCGAGGCCGCCTTCGTGCCGGTTGACGACCCCTCGCTGCTGGCTGAGCTGATGCCTGCCGACGAGGGTTTCCTGCCTTCCGGCGGAGCGAACGCCGACCAGTTGGCCGAGTACCACCGCGGCATGCGCCTGGCGGAGGTGGCCGTTGCGGCGGTTGAGCCGCACCGTGCCGCTGCCCAGCGGGCAGATCTCGACGCCGCCACCGCCGTCAAGGAGTTCACCGCCTGGCTGCGGGAGCACCGCGCTGACCGGCGAGCCCCGTCTGGCTATCCGGAGCCGGCCGACCTGGAGGACCTGGTGGAGGAGCTGGCGGACTCCTGGTGCTTCGGCGAACCGGCCGCCATAAGGCACACCTGCTCCCCGCACCGGGTCGCCTTCACCGTGCTGCACCTGCTCAACTACTACCAGGATGACTTCGCCGCCAAGCTGATCGCCCTGCTACCCGACTGGACCTCCTGGCTCGCCATGCGCAACGGCACAGCGCCTGAGCTGGCTGAGCGCTGCCAGCCGTACGCCCTCGGCGAACCTCACGCGGATGTCGGCTCCGACCACAGCAGGCCGAACGACCTGGCGCGCGTGACTGAGTAGCCCGCCAAGCGACAGGCGCACCGGGCACCTGGCCTGCGGTGCGCCTGGCTGGCGGTCGCCGGCGTCAGCGCAGGGCCGACAGTGCCTTGGTCACCCCTTCGGCGTCGAAGCTGTCCGGGTCGAAGTCCGCGGCGCTGTCGAGCCCCAGCCACTCCAGCCGCTCCTCGTGCTCGGGATGGCCGGGGTCGTTGAGGGTCTCGACGAGCTCGGCATAGCCCCACAGGCCGCCGCAGTCCTCGGGAGGGGCGGCGCGTCGCCCGCCGGTGCAGCGTGGATAGGTCGCTGACCCGTCGCGGTCGAGAACCTTCTCCACCACGATCTCGTGCTCCCAGTCGTCACCGAAGTCATAGGTGTAGCGCAGCTTGCTGTTCGTGGAAGGGGCGACCTGTTCCAACGTCGCCTGCGCCGCGGACCGGTGGCCGAGCTCCGCGTCGGGAACCCCGAAGCTGCCGTACGGCGTCTCGAAGACGTGCATATGGCAGTCTTCCCAGCCGAACGCGATCTGGATGACGTCGTGCAGCCGGGCGAGGCTGATGTCGGCGGGCACCTCCAAGCGGCGCCAGATCGGTGGCTTGGCCCCCCGCAGGCCAACCTTGAGCCGATAGACCGGCGCCGGTCCGGCGGACTTCTTGCGTTTCGCTGGGAGCTTGGCCGCAGCCGGCTGGCGAGGCAGCGCGACGGGCCTGCGGTTCCATGCCGAACCGCCGGAGATCTGCGTCAGGGCCTGCAGTGCGGCCAGCCCGGCTCCCTGCGCGTCCTCGTCGCCGTGGCGTGGGGCCGGCCTGCTGGGCTTGGGCAGCAGGCGCATCCGGGCCCGCACAAGCACCGCCATAGCCGGATACTCTGGGCCGTCCTCGTCGTCGACGATGTTCATCCGTTTGTCGAGCGGGTCCTCGTTGTCGTGCGCCGCCCGCGCGGCCAAGGCCTTCTCAACCTGCCAGCGGAACTCGGCGGCGTCGAGCGACTCCGTGGCGGTGTCCAGGCCATCGGCGAGGCAGTCGTTCTGCACTACCTCCAGAGCTTCGGGCAGCCGCTCCCCGTCGAGCAGCAGAATGTGGCCGGCGGCGCCACAGTCGTCATGGTCGACCGTGACCATGACGGCGTGCGAGCGCCCGGCCCGGTGAAACGTGCCAGAGAGTATCGACATGCTCCCGGGCGGGTCGTACAGGCGTGAGCAGCCGGCGACCGTCACCGGCTCGCTCAGCTCGGCCGCAAACTCCGGCGCGGCGATGCCAGCCTCGACCAGCCGGCCAGCGGCCGCGGACGCCGCCTCGGCGGCGCGGCCATGTGACACCGAACCGACCGCCAGCAGCATCGCCAGGCCCGCGGTCGTGGACTGCGCCTCAAACGCCGGGATGAACCCACCGACCAGCGCGTCCTCGAACCCGTCGCCAGCGAGCTCCCCGACCGCCAGCAGGGTTGCGCCCAGGAGCTCCGCGTGCAGGGGATCGTCCGACCCGAGCAGGTCCGCAGCGTCTGCCACCAGATCGTTGATCAGCTGCTCCGGGTCAAAGCCCGCACACGCCGGGCAGTCGCACGGGCCTGGCTCAGCGAGCACTTCGGGCCGGACCACCTGCCGGGTGGACCTCTTGTTGCCTGCGCTGTTCTTTCGGCTACGACTCACTGGGCTCACCCAGCTAGTCTCCCCCACTGGCCTGAGCCGGCTCGCAGAATCGGCGCGCGTGTCGTGAGTATTCTGTCCCGCCTTACCAGAGTCATACCGCTATGTGCTGGCGCAATGACAAGCCGTACTGAGCTGTGGCGGGGCCGCGACCGTACGTACCAGGGTGGTTACCTGCCAGTGGTCGGTCGCAACGGTGGTCCTCATGGCAGCCGCCGGGAACTGCCTGGCGTTCATGCTACGGAGAGACGCGGAGGATACGAGATTCGAACTCGTGAGGGGTTGCCCCCAACACGCTTTCCAAGCGTGCGCCCTAGGCCTCTAGGCGAATCCTCCGCCGGCCAGGATACCCAAGCCGGCGCTGGCCGGGCGACCGGGTAGAGTTGGCCACGCCCCTCGTGCGGCGTACACCTCGTGAACCTCCCCAGGGCCGGAAGGCAGCAAGGATAAGCGGGCTCTGACGGGTGCACGGGGGGCCTCATGCTGTCTGACCCGCGTGAGAGGCTGGTAGCCGCGCGAGGGGGTGACGAGGTGGCGCTGGCGCTCTACCGCAAGTACCGGCCGCGGACGTTCGCCGAGATCATCGGCCAGGAGCACGTCACGGAGCCGTTGACGGTTGCGCTGCGCACCGGGCGGTTGCACCATGCGTACCTTTTCTCCGGCCCGCGCGGCTGCGGCAAGACGTCCAGCGCCCGCATCCTGGCCCGCTCGCTCAACTGCGAGAAGGGTCCCACCCCCGACCCATGTGGTGAGTGCGACTCGTGCCGCAGCCTGGCGCCCGAAGGGGCCGGCTCGATCGACGTGATCGAGATCGACGCAGCCAGCCACGGCGGCGTCGACGACGCCCGTGACCTGCGGGAGCGCGCGTTCTTCGCCCCGGTGGCGAGCCGTTTCAAGGTCTACGTCATCGACGAGGCCCACATGGTCACCCCGGCCGGCTTCAACGCGCTGCTCAAGCTGGTGGAGGAGCCGCCGGAGTACGTGAAGTTCGTCTTCGCGACCACCGAGCCGGAGAAGGTGCTCGGCACCATCAAGTCGCGCACGCACCACTACCCGTTCCGGCTGATCCCGCCGGGCGTGCTGCGGCCCTACCTTGAGGAGCTGGCCGGGCGGGAGGGGGCCGCCGTGGAGCCCGCGGTGTTCCCGCTGGTCGTGCGGGCTGGTGGGGGCAGTGCGCGGGACTCGCTGTCAGTGCTCGACCAGCTCGTCGCCGGGGCGGGACCGGAGGGCGTGACCTACTCGCGGGCGGTCGCCCTGCTCGGGGTCACCGACGTCGCGCTGATCGACGAGATGTGTGACGCGCTGGCCGCCGGTGACGGCGCGGCGGCGTACGCGACGATCAACCGGGTCACCGATGCCGGCCACGACCCGCGGCGGTTCGCCGCCGACCTGCTCGAGCGGCTGCGTGACCTGATCGTGCTCCAGCAGGTGCCCGACGCCGCGGAGAAGGGTCTACTCGACGCGCCGACCGACCAGCTGGAGCGGATGTCCGCGCAGGCGGCGCACTTCGGCCCGGCGACGCTGTCCCGCTCCGCGGATATCGTCCACAATGGACTCGTGGAGATGCGGGGCACCACCGCGCCCCGGCTCCTGCTGGAGCTGATCACCGCGCGGCTCCTGCTGCCGGGGGCGGAGGCGTCGACCGGCGCGTTGCTGCAGCGCATGGAGCGGCTGGAGCGCCGGCTGGGCGCCGCGTCCGATCCCGCGCCGCTGGCCGCCGGTGGGTCCGTGGCAACACCCCCTCCCACAGCGGTACGCCCACCAGCCGACCTCCCCGCGGCGCCCCGGCCGCCCGCTCCGGCGCCGGGGAGCCACACTGCGGTGCCTGGGCCGGCAGCGTCCCCGCCGGCGGTGACCGGCCCGGCGCACCCCGTCGACCAGGCCGGGGCGGATGCGCCGGTGCCGTCCCCGCCGGCAGCCGTCCCCGCCCAGGGTCCGGGCTCTGCCCTCGGCCAAGTCCACGGGTCAGCTCTTGCCCAAGCCCCCAGCTCTATTCCTGCCCACGCCCCCAGCCCAGGTCCTGGCTCCACGTCCGCGCCACCGGCCGGCCCGGCCGGTGTGATCGATGCGGCCGCCGTCCGGCGGGTGTGGGACGAGGTTCTGGCGATGGTGGGTCGCGGGAGCAAGCGCGCCGCAGCGGTGGTCCGGGAGGCGACCGTGCGCGACGTGGAGGGCGACACCCTGGTGCTGCTGTTCCGGCACCAGGTGCACGCGGACATGCTGGCCAGCTCGCCAGACCTGCTGCTGGACGCGGTGTACGAGGTGCTCGGCGGGCGGTGGCAGGTGCGTTGCGAGCACGGCGGGCGGGCCTCGGCGCCCCGTCCTGCGACCGGCACCGGGGCCGCACCCGCGCCGGCTGGTGACGCACCTGGTCGGGCGGGGATGGTGCCGACCGGCGGGTTCGTGCCTGCGCCGCCGGCCGCGGGCTCTGCGTCAGCCGCCGGCTCTGCGTCAGCCGCCGGCTCTGCGTCAGCCCCGGGCCCTGCGTCAGCCGCCGGCCATACGCTGGCTGCGGGTTCGCCATCGACCGTAGGCCATGCGCCGGTCGTGAGTCCGGCATGGGCTGCGGGCCAGGCCGCTCCGCCGCCGGGCCAGGCGCCCGCAGCGGGTCCGGCATGGGCTGCGGGGCCGGCATCGCCGGCGGGTGCGGTAAGGACACCGGCTGGGCCAGCGGCACCCGCCGCCATGCCGGAGGAGGACTGGCCGACCCCGGCCCGCCCCGGCGGCGGCGTGCCCGAGCCGGCGGCCGTACCCGGGTCAGGCGGCCCGACCCGGTCTGGAGAGGGGCGCGCCGGCCGGGCCGGCGGCCGGAAGGTTACCGCCAAGGCCAGCCCGGATGCCCCGAGGACCGGGGGCTCTGGGCGACCGGCGACCCGGGCGGCGGGCGGCGGGCGCGGTGGCCCGGTACGAGCGCCGGCCGGCGGACCCTGGAGCGACGGGGCGCCGCCGGAGGAGCCGCCGTACGACCCGGACTATGACGGCCCGCTTGGCGGCGTAACGGCGTACGAGGGGTTCGATCCAGGTGACGAGCCGATGGACGAGGGTGTGGGGGAGCCGGCCGCGCGGCAGAGCAGCGAGCAGCAGGCGCTCGCCCTGCTCCAGCAGACCTTTGGGGCCGAGAAGATCGGCGAGGAGAACCGCGGCTGACCGTGGCCCATCCGGTGGGTGCCCACCTACCGTGAGGCTCATGGTGGTGGTGTCCAGCGAGGCCCCGCTGCGGTGGAGCGCGTCACGAGACGGCGTCGCCGCCGGCCAGCTACGCGTGCTGCGCCGGCCTGACGCGCGCTGCTTCCTGCTCCTGCGCGACTGCGCGCCGCAGGCGTACGGGCCGCTGCTGGACGCCACGCTCGACGCCATGGACCAGGATCTCTACGTCGATGTGGACGAGACCGCCGGCGACCTCCAGGGCGAGCTGGCGAGACGGGGCTTTGTTGAGAAGCGGCGTGAGGACTACTACCTGGTGCCCACCGACCCCACGGTCACCGGCCTGGCCGGGCGGTCGGTGCCGGACGGGTTCCGCGTCATCTCCGCGGTCGAGGCGGACGTCGACCGGCTGGGGGAGCTGGATGACACCTTGCGGCAGGACGTACCTGGAACGGCGGGATGGCGCAGTGACCCGGCGGAGCTCGCCCGGCAGACCTTCGGCGACCCTGGCTTCGACCCAGCGACCTACCTGCTCGCGGTCGACACCGCCGCGGACGCATACGCCGGCCTGGTCCGGATCTGGGCCGCCGCGAGCCGGCCGCGGCTAGGGCTGGTGGGCACGGTACGGGCGTACCGGCGGCGCGGGCTGGCCACCGCCCTGCTCGCCCGGGCCTTCGCAGTGCTGCATGCTCGGGGCCGGCCGGCGGTCACCTGCGAGGTGGACCGGACAAACGCCGCCTCCACCCCCCCTGTCGACCGGGCTCGGCGCTCGCCGTACCGGGGCGGGGTAGAGCTGGTGCGACGGCACCCGCCATCCTGACGCCGCGTCCGGGCTCCGGCGCTGAAGGGCGGCTCGGCTCCGCAGGGCGTGGCGCTGCTGGGCGGCTCGGCTCCGCAGGGCGTGGCGCTGCTGGGCAGGCTCGGCTCCGCGGGCGTGGCGTCGTAGAGCGGGCGTGGCGTGGAGAGCGGGCGGCCCGCGCCGGCACCCAGCCCTGGCGGGCTACGCTGCGACCGAGGACGTCAGTCGACGAAGGAGAGCGCCGTGCGCCCGGGTGGACAGCCGAACATGCAGAAGCTCATGAAACTCCAGCAGCAGCTGCAGACGGCGCAGGCCGAGCTGGCCGAGACCGAGGTCACCGGCGCCTCCGGCGGCGGCCTGGTGACGGTCACCGCGACAGCCACGGGGGAGTACCGGGGCGTGAAGATCGACCCGAAGGCGGTCGACCCGGACGACGTGGAGACGCTCGAGGACCTCGTGCTGGCCGCGATCCACAATGCGGCGGAGGCGGGCCGCAAGGTCACCGAGGAGAAGATGGGCCCGCTCGCCGCCGGCCTCGGCGGCATGGGCCTGCCCGGCTTCTGAGCACTCTCTAGAACACGACACACGACGATGTACGAAGGTGCGATCCAGGATCTCATCGACGAGCTTGGCAGGCTGCCCGGGGTCGGCCCGAAGGGTGCCCAGCGCATCGCCTTCTACGTGCTCTCCGCGGACCCGGCCGACGTCAAGCGGCTGGCGACCGCGCTGCAACGGGTGAAGGAGCTGGTCCGCTTCTGCACGACCTGCTACAACGTGGCCGAGTCGGAGCAGTGCCGGATCTGCCGCGACCCGCGCCGCGGCGACTCGGTGCTCTGCGTGGTCGAGGAGCCCAAGGACGTCGTGGCGGTGGAGAAGACGGGCGAGTTCCGGGGCCGATACCACGTGCTCGGCGGGGCGATCAACCCGCTGGAGGGGATCGGCCCGGACAACCTGCGCATCCGTGAGCTGCTGGCCCGGCTGGGCACCGGCGAGGTGCAGGAGCTGATCCTCGCCACCGACCCGAACACCGAGGGCGAGGCGACCGCGACGTACCTGGCCCTGCTGGTCAAGCCGCTGGGCATCACGGTGACCCGGCTCGCCAGCGGCCTGCCGGTCGGCGGCGACCTGGAGTATGCCGACGAGATCACGCTCGGTCGCGCCTTCGAGGGCCGGCGCGCGGTCTGACGCCACCCGGCGAGGGGTCGCCCGGGATCTGACGCCACGGTCACTGTACGGCGGCGAGGCGTAACAACTTCGCATCAGGGTTCGGTTCGAAAGGCGCGAACCGCCAGAAATGGGTCCGGCGACGGTTTCCCGAGCGCCGGCCGGCCGATAGGGTCGCGGCCAACGGTGACCCATGTCACCGGTGCGTCCGTTCCCAGAGGACATGAGGTGAACCCCATGCGTGCACCAAGGCTAAAGGCCGTGTTCGCGGTCGCTGCGGTCGCTGCCCTAGGGATCGCCGGATGCGCGCAGAGCGAGCGCGATTCGGGGACCCAGGGCAAGAAGGACACGCTCGTCTTCGGCGTGGCCGGCGATGCGAAGGTCCTCGACCCCGCGTTGGCCAGCGACGGCGAGTCGTTCCGTGTCGCCCGCCAGGTCCTGGAGACCCTGGTCCGCCCGGAGGAGGGCGGCGCCAAGCTCGTCCCCGGGCTGGCCGAGAGCTACACCCCCGACTCGACCGGTCTGGTGTGGACGTTCACGCTCCGCAAGAACGTGAAGTTCCATGACGGCACAGACTTCAACGGCGCCGCGGTCTGCGAGAACTTCAACCGGTGGTACAACTTCACCGGCCTGATGCAGAGCCCCGACGTGTCGGCGTACTGGCAGGACATCTTCGGTGGGTTCGCCAAGAACGAGAACGCGGACCTGCCGCCGAGCCTGTTCAAGTCCTGCACGGCCAAGGACGAGTCCACCGTGGACATCGGGATCACCCGGGTGACCAGCAAGTTCCCGGCCGCGCTCGCGCTGCCCGCGTTCTCGATCTCCAGCCCGAAGGCGCTCAAGGACTACAACGCGGACAAGGTCGGCGGCACCGCGGACAACATCACGTACCCCGAGTACGCGACCGCGCATCCGACCGGCACCGGCCCGTACAAGTTCGTCAAGTGGGACACCGCCAACAAGACGATCACGCTCGAGCGCAACGAGAACTACTACGGCGACAAGGCCAAGATCAAGACTCTGATCTTCAAGACGATCTCCGACCTCAACGCCCGCAAGCAGGCGCTGCGGGCCGGTGAGATCCAGGGGTACGACCTGGTCGCGCCCGCCGACGTGCCGGTGCTCAAGGGCGAGGGCTTCAGCGTGCTGACCCGCCCGGCGTTCAACATCCTCTACCTGGCGATCAACCAGAGCGGCAACCCGGCGCTGGCGAAGCCGCAGGTACGTCAGGCGATCGCGCACGCGATCAACCGCGACGCGATCGTGAAGTCGAAGTACCCCGAGGGCTCGACGGTGGCGGTCAACTTCCACCCGCCGTCGCTCGAGGGCCACAACGACGGGGTCACCAAGTACGACTACAACCCGACCAAGGCCAAGGAGCTGCTGACGCAGGCCGGCGCGGCGAACCTGACCCTGCGGTTCCACTACCCGACCGAGGTGACCCGGCCGTACATGCCGGCGCCGAAGGACATCCACGAGCTGATCAAGGCTGACCTGGAGGCCGTCGGCATCAAGGTCACGCCGATCGCGCTCAAGTGGAGCCCGGACTACCTCAACGCCACCACCGTGGGCAAGAACCACGACCTGCACCTGCTCGGCTGGACCGGTGACTACGCCGACGCGTACAACTTCATCGGCACCTTCTTCGACCGGCCGAAGGACGAGTGGGGCTACAACAACGCCGAGCTGTTCGCCCAGTTCAAGGCGGCCGACTCGGAGCCGGACGCGGCCAAGCGCGCCGAGCTCTACAAGGCGCTCAACGCCAAGCTGCTGGACTTCCTGCCGGGCGTGCCGATCGCGCACGGCCCGCCGTCGATCGTCTTCGCCAAGGACGTGACCGGCGTCAAGCCCAGCCCGCTGACGGACGAGAGGTACTCGACCGCTGAGTACAAGTAACTCCTGACCGACCGCGGTCCACGCGGCCGGGCGGGTGGCGGGGCTAGCCCTGGCCACCCGCCCGGCCTCCACCGTCCTCACCCCTGTCGAGGGTCAGCCGATGTTCCGCTTCATCGTCAGACGACTGCTCCAGCTCATCCCGACGCTGTTCGGCCTGTCCCTGCTGCTGTTCATCTGGCTGCACCGGCTGCCGGGCGGCCCCGAGACCGCGATCCTCGGCGAGCGCGGCACCCCTGAGCTGCGCGCCCAGATCCGCAAGAGCATGGGGCTGGACCAGCCACTGTGGGTGCAGTACGGCCGCTTCATGCGCCGGCTGCTCACCGGTGACCTGGGTAACTCGATCAACACCAAGCGCCCGGTCACCGACGAGTTCCTGGAGCGGTTCCCGGGCACCATCGAGCTGACCCTCACCGCGCTGCTGATCGCGATCGGGGTCGGCATCCCGCTCGGCTACCTGGCCGCGCGGCGCCGGGGCAGCTGGCTCGACCAGGCCGCGGTCGGCGGTGCGCTGCTGGGCATCTGCATTCCCGTGTTCTTCCTGGCCTACCTGCTCAAGCAGTACTTCGCGGTGCAGCTGGGCTGGTTCCCGGCCACCGGCCGGCAGGACGTCACCATGGCGGCGACCCGGGTGACCGGCTTCTTCGTGCTGGACGGCCTGCTCACCCGGGAGTGGGACGCCGCCGCGGACGCGCTGCGGCACCTGATCCTGCCCGGGCTGGCGCTGGCCAGCATCCCGCTCGCCGCGATCGTCCGGATGACCCGGGCCAGCGTGCTGGAGGTGCTCGGCGAGGACTACGTGCGCACCGCCGAGGCCAAGGGGCTCACCGAGTCGGTGGTACGCCGCCGGCACGTGCTGCGCAACGCCATGCTTCCGGTCGCCACCACGATCGGCCTGCTCACCGGCGGCCTGCTCTCCGGAGCGGTGCTCACCGAGACGGTGTTCGCCTTCACCGGCATCGGCCAGTTCATCGCCGAGGCGATCGACCGCCGCGACTATCCGGTGCTACAGGGCTTCATCATGCTGATCGCGGTGGTCTACGTGCTGGTGAACCTCGCCGTCGACATCTCGTACACGCTCATCGACCCGCGGGTGCGGGTCCGGTGAGTAGGGAGGCGAGACCATGACGATCCTGTCGCCCGGCCGCAAGATCGAGAAGCTGGACCGGCTCGCCGAGCTGGCCGCGGCCCGCTCCGACGAGCAGGGCCAGAGCCTGTGGCGCGAGGCGTTCAAGCGGGTCCGGCGCAACCCGGCCGCCATCGCCGGCGCCGTGGTCCTGCTGCTCTTCGTGCTGATCGCCGTCTTCGGGCCGTTCTTCGTGCCGTACTCGCCGACCGACGCGGTCGGGATCCGCAACGGTGAGGTGGCCTCCGGCGCCGGCCGGATCCCCGGTCCCTCGGCCGAGCACTGGCTGGGCTACGACCACCAGGGCCGCGACGAGCTGAGCCGGATGATCGTGGGTGCCCGCCAGACGCTGCTCGTGGGCGTGGTGGCCACCCTGCTCGGGCTGGCCGTCGGCTCGCTGCTGGGCGCGCTGGCCGGTGCCGCGTACGGCCTCGCCGGCCGTTGGGGCCGGCGCCTGGACAGCGTCCTCATGCGCCTGGTCGACATGCTGCTGGCGATGCCGAGCCTGCTGCTCGCGGTGAGCATCGCGGCGCTGCTCGGGCCGAGCCTCATCACGGTGATGATCGCGGTCGGGGTGATCTCGATACCGATCTTCGCCCGGCTGCTGCGCGGCTCGATGATCGCCCAGGCCAACAGCGACTACGTGCTCGCGGCGACCTCGCTCGGGGTGCGCCGGCGCCGCATCGCGCTCTCGCACGTGCTGCCCAACTCGCTGGGTCCGGTGCTGGTGCAGGCGACGCTCACCCTGGCCACCGCGATCATCGAGGCGGCCGCGCTGTCCTTCCTGGGCCTGGGCAACCCCAACTCGGAGACCCCGGAGTGGGGCGTGATGCTCGCCGACGCCCAGTCGTACCTGGAGGCAAACGCCGGCCTGGCGTTCTACCCGGCGATCGGGATCATCATCACCGCGCTCGGCTTTACCCTCCTGGGAGAGGCGATGCGCGAGGCACTCGACCCGAAGCTGAACCGGTAACGGCGCGCTCGGCGCGGGAGGCGAGGACAGCATGGCGTTGCTGGACGTGGAGGACCTGTCGGTGGTGTTCGCCCGCCGGGGGCAGCGCACGGTCCGGGCGGTCGACGGGGTCGACTTCACCATCGACGCCGGCCAGGTGGTGGGCCTGGTCGGGGAGTCCGGCTGCGGCAAGAGCGTGACCTCCCTGGCGGTCATGGGCCTGCTGCCGAAGGGCTCGGGGGTACGGGTCGGCGGCAAGGCCGTCTTCGACGGCACCGACCTGCTGCGGATGGACGCCCGGGCGATGCGCGACATCCGCGGCCGGGACATCGCGATGATCTTCCAGGACCCGCTCTCCTCGCTGAACCCCGTGGTCCCGATCGGCGTCCAGGTCACCGAGGTGCTCGCCCGCCACCGGGGGCTGGACGGGGAGAAGGCCCGCAAGGAGGCCGCGCACCTGCTCGACCGGGTCGGCATCCCGGACCCGCAACGGCGCCTGAAGGAGTACCCGCACCAGCTCTCCGGCGGCATGCGGCAGCGGGCCCTCATCGCCATGGCGGTCGCCTGCCAGCCCCGGATGCTCATCGCCGACGAGCCGACAACCGCGCTCGACGTGACCATCCAGGCGCAGATCCTGGAGCTGCTCAAGGACCTGGTGCACGAGTCCGGCACCGCACTGCTCATGATCACTCATGACCTGGGCGTGGTGGCCGGCCTGTGCGACGTCATCAACGTGCTCTACGCAGGCAAGGTGGTCGAGACGGCGTACCGCCACGAGCTGTTCGCCGTGCCGCGGCACCCGTACACGGTGGGTTTGCTCGGGTCTATCCCGCGGTTGGACGCGGTGCGGGGCGAGAAGCTCACGCCGATCCGCGGCTCAGTGCGCGACCTGCTGCCGTGGGCGGAGGGGTGCGCGTTCGCGCCGCGCTGCTTCCGGCGCGTGGAGGCCTGCCTCGCCGGCACGCCGGCGCTGGTGGAGATGGTGGGCGGGCGCGAGCACCGGTACCGCTGCGTGAACCCGACCCCGCTCGCGGGTTCGCCGGAGGAGGCGCGCGAAGCCGACAGCCAAAAGGCCCGGAGTGACCGGGGGGAGCCGGCGCCCGGCCAGGCAGCCCCGGGTGAGGCAGCCCCGGGTGAGGCAGCCCCGCAGGCCGAGGAGAAGGTGTGACTGCGAACCTGGTCGAGGTACACGACCTCAAGGTGCACTTCCCCATCACCCGTGGGGTGATCTTCGACAAGGTCATCGGGCACGTGAAGGCCGTGGACGGGGTCGACCTGACCATCCGGCGCGGCCAGACGTACGGGCTGGTGGGCGAGTCGGGGTGCGGCAAGTCAACGCTCGGCCGGGCGATCCTGCAGCTCTCGCCGGTCACCGCCGGCAGCGTGGTGTTCGACGGCGTCGACCTGACCACGCTGTCAAGTGAGGAGCTGCGCAGCATGCGCCGGCGCATGCAGATGATCTTCCAGGACCCGATGTCCAGCCTGGACCCCCGGCAGAACGTGGAGTCCATCCTGGTCGAGGGGCTCGCCGCGCACGGCATCGGCGCCTCCCGGTCGCATCGGCGCGAGCAGGTCCTCAAGACACTGGACGCGGTGGGCCTGCCGCAGTGGGCGCTGTCGCGCTACCCGCACGAGTTCTCCGGCGGGCAGCGCCAGCGCATCGGCATCGCCCGCGCGCTGGTCCTCGGCCCGGACCTCATCGTCGCCGACGAGCCGGTCTCCGCGCTGGACGTGTCGATCCAGGCCCAGGTGCTCAACCTGCTCGACGAGCTACAGACCGAGATGGAGCTCACCTACCTGGTGATCGCGCACGACCTGGCCGTGGTGCGGCACATCGCCGACACGGTCGGGGTCATGTATCTCGGCGCGCTGGTCGAGGAGGCGCCCAGTGACGACCTGTACCGGGCGCCGCTGCACCCGTACACCCGGGCCTTGATGTCGGCCGTGCCGGTGCCGGACCCGGAGGTCGAGGACCGCCGGGAGCGGATCCTGCTCTCCGGGGACCTGCCGTCGCCGGCCAACCCGCCGGCCGGCTGCCGCTTCCACACCCGTTGCCCGTGGGCCCAGCCCACCCGCTGCGTGGAGGAGCGGCCGCCACTGCGCGAGCTGCGCACCGGGCACCGGGTGGCCTGCCACTGGGCCGAGGACATCGAGGCCGGCCGGCTGCAACCGCACGAGGTGGCGGTGGAGCTGGTGCACCAGCCGGCCGAGCAGCCGGTCGAGGTGGCCGCGCCGGCAGAGCCCGCGCCGTACCTGTAACGAACCGCGTAGGCGGTGCGGGCGCGACGCGCCGCGGCTTGAGCTGGTCGCGGGATCGGTCCGGCTGGCGCGCCGGGCACCTCCACGAGATCCGCTGGATCCCATGGCAAGATTCAGGACGTGGATGTCCGCCGGATAGCGATCTCGCTGTTCTCCGGCGCCGGCGGTCTGGACCTGGGAGCGGAGCGGGCCGGCTACCAAGTCCGCGTGGCCGTCGAGTGGGACCGCGACGCGGCCACGACCATGGAGAAGAACTTTAGCCACCTGGCTGGTCCGGTCATCACCGACGACATCATCCATGTGCCGACCAGTGCCATCCTTAAGGCTGCTGGCCTTAGGGCCGGGCAGCGTCCTGCGCTGCTGATCGGTGGACCGCCGTGCACGCCGTTCTCGAAGTCAGGATTCTGGCTGGACTGGAAGCGCGAGGGGCTCGATCCCACCGCGTCGCTGCTGCAGGAGTACACGCGTGTCCTGCGCGAGGCGCAGCCGGACGCGTTCCTCCTCGAGAACGTCTACGCCCTGACGTACAACAATAAGGCGAGCCGTCCGGCGTACCAGCGGCTGCTCCGCGAGATCGACGAGGCCGGCTACGACTGCGTGGCCAAGGTGCTCAACGCGGCTGACTACGGTGTGCCCCAGGCCAGGCCACGCCTGTTCATCCTCGGCGTGCGGAAGGGGCGACGGGTGCCCACCCACCCCGCGCCGACCCACACCGGCTCCTGGGAGCGGCGTTCCATCGCGAAGGGCGGTCTGCCGCACGTGACGGCTGGCGAGGCGCTCAACGGCCTGGTCTGCGAGCCCGAACCGGGTGAGGCCGTGAATGGCAAGTACGGTCACCTCCTCGCTGACATCCCGCCGGGCGACAACTACCTCTTCTACACCGCGCAACGCGGGCATCCAGATCCGCAGTTCGGTTGGCGCCAGAAGTACTGGTCGTTCCTCCTCAAGCTCTCCCCGGACAAGCCTGCGCCGACCATCCAGGCCCAACCCGGCCCATACATCGGCCCGTTCCACTGGGAGAACCGGCGGCTACGAGTGGTCGAGCTCAAGCGCCTGTTCACCTTCCCGGACGCGTTCGAGTTCGTCGGATCCCGAGGCTCCGTCCAGGCCCAGATCGGCAACTCAGTGCCACCGACGCTGTCGGAGCAGGTCGTTCGCCAGCTCGTCGTCGCGACCGCCGACCCGGCCGCGCCGCTTGGCCGACGCGGGTCGAGTTGACCGCGACTACCGACCGCCGCAGCACCCCGCCGGGAGTTCGGCACCTCGTCGTCTCATGGCTTGAGTCCGCGCCCAACGTTCGGACCGGACCCGCGCTGCGCCCCCCGGGAAGGGCTCACGTGGTGCTTCGGTGCCCGTAGTCTGTGGGGTCCTGCTTGCCGTCACTCCAGCCAGCCCGCCCATCGGCTATGTGACTAATGAGCGCGCGCCTCCGCCACCGCCACAGTCAGGTCGTTCGTCCATGTGGAATCGACGCGTTGCATTGGCGCCACGCGATCGGGGAAATTTGGGTGCCGTGTCAACCGGCGGGTCGCCTTGAACACGAACCTCCATTCCTTCGTCGGGGCGAACAGGCAAGCCGCCACAACGTCGAACTGGTCCACCCGGTAGTAACGGCCCGCCGGATCGCCGGCGGAGGGCCGGGTCTTCTGCACCTCGACCCGGAAGTCGCCATTCTCGTACCGCTTCGGCGAGCAGTTCTTGCACTCGATGGTGAAGCTGTCACCGCCGACCGGGACCACGGAGAAGTCTGGCTGGGCGTCCTTGTCGAGCACCATGACCTCGGACCATCGCGGGTCCGCGCGCAGCGACTGCTCGAGCTTGTACTCAGCCGCCCCGCCCTTGAGCGCGACCCCGAGCCGGTGTCGCTCAGCGATGATGTTGAGGATCTCCTGGCTGGTTAGATTCAGGGTCTGCTCAAGGTGGTGCAGGACTATCGGGGCAGGCGCCGCGCGACGGCTGGGCAAGTGGGCAGCGGTGACGAACCGCAGCGGCGAGTCATAGCCGAGCTCGACCGCCTCGCGCTGCAGCCGCACGTAGTCAAGCAGACGATCGGGCTTGAAGATGACCACAGTCTCGTCGGACTCCAGCACGCGCGCGGCACGTACCTGCCCAGCGCGGGTAACGCGCTCGTAGACGTGCCAGCCGGTGCGCGCAGCTTCCGCGACGTCGGCCTCCTTGAACTCGAAGCTGATCCCCATTGGCAGGGGGTCGTAGAGCAATGGATCCACGCCGACGAACACTCGCCGAGCAACGTGCACACCTAAGACCAGTGTCGTGTCGACCTGGGCGACATCGTGATGGAGCCGATGGTCCCCGCGCCAGGTCTCCTCCGCGCCGTAGCGGATCTGGAATCGGTGCTCGTCCACCGGACGTTTGTTGGTGACCTTCTGGTTTGCCGTGAACGGGTAGACCACAAGCCCAAACCGGTCATCCGCCGGCCCTGCGACGCCGAAGTAGAACGGCGCTACGGTCGCAGGAGTGGCGACCAGCACCCGTCCACCGGCCGCGCCGATTGCCTCTGTCAACATGGTGTGTAGCGGCTCACGCCGCGCGACGCCGTACAGCCTGGGAACCGTGCGCCCCGCCACCTCGTCGGCCACCTCGACATCCTGCCGGATGTCGGGCAACCGGTCCGGCGACATGCCGACGAAGGCTTCCGCTCAGCGGATCCATCCCGCCGGAGGCCATCGCCCCCGCAGCGACGCACTGGATGCCCCAAGGCCGACCTAGCCAACGACGCCGAGCCGCGACGTGCCGATGCAGTCCAGGCCCGGCCGGCGCTCCAGTTGGTCGGGCCGTCAGCCCTCAGGGCGGTTGAGTAGCCCCACGGCGACCTTGTGCACGGCGTTGAGGTCCTTCGGGTCGGCCAGTGTGGCCTTCCCGCCGGTGACCGTGTACCACTCGGCCGCGTCCCGGTACTGCACCCGGAGCGTGACCTTGCCGCCGGCCAGCTCGGTGCGCAGCGTCAGGTCGCCGGTGACCACCCCGACCTCGTCCGTCATCACCCCGCCCGGGCCGGCTGTGATGTGCGCGGTGCACTCGTGTTTGGACATGTCCCCAGCATCTCGCTCAGGGCGGCCTTCTCCGCGGAGGTGACGCTCAACCGCCAGTGATGCTTCACCGCTATCCACTGCTGCGCGTAGTGGCACCAGTAGGAGCGGCTCGGCGGCCGCCATTGTGACGGGTCCTGGTCACCTTTTGCCCGGTTGGACGTTGCCGAAACCGCGATGAGCTCGGGCCGGACAAGGTCGTTGGCGAAGTCACCCCGCTGCGCGTCGGTCCACTCGCCGGCGCCGGAGCGCCACGCGTTGGCCAGCGGCACCATGTGGTCGATGTCGACCTGGGCGGGGTCGGTGAGCCAGCGCTCGTCGTACACGCTGAACCAGCGCCCGCCCACGACGTTGCACCCGTCGCGGAGCTTGACGTCCTGCCCGTCGCGGCGCAGCACGGTGTCCCGGACGTCGCAGGAGCCACCGCCGTCGGAGCGCCAGTGCGAGAAGCGCTCGCGGCTGTAGCCGCTCATCGAGCGCGCCGAGGCGACGCTCAGCTCGCCGAGCTGCCGGCGGGCCTGCGTGGTGTCCGGGTTCCGGGAGACGCCCGCGGGTCCGACACAACCGCCGAGCGCCAGTGCCGCGACCACGGCGAGCGCCGCGCGGGGCAGAATCCATCGAGTAGTACGGGGGGCCACGTGCACAGGGTGCGGGCTGGGCCCCCGATGCGCCAGTACCCGACCCCGGTTCGCGTGTTTGCCGCAAAACAACGCTGGCCGCCGTCCAGCTAGATCGCGAGGTGGCAGTGTCTGAGCTGCGACTGTCCTCTACCGCGGGGCGCGGCACGCTGCTCGCCGCGGTGCTCGCGTCCGGGATGGCGTTCCTGGACGGCACCGTGGTCAACGTGGCGCTGCCGCACCTCGGCACGGACCTGGGCGCGACCCTCGCTGGTCTACAGTGGACGATCAGCGGATACACGCTGGCGCTGGCGGCGCTGGTGCTGCTCGGCGGGGCGCTCGGGGATCGGTACGGCCGGCGCCGCATCTTCGTGCTGGGCGTGGTGTGGTTCACCGGCGCCTCGGTGCTGTGCGGGTTTGCCCAGAGCATCGGCGTCCTGGTCGCCGCCCGCGTCCTGCAGGGCATCGGCGCAGCCCTGCTGACCCCCGGCTCGCTCGCCCTGCTCCAGGCCTCCTTCCACCCGCAGGACCGGGCCCGCGCCATCGGCGCCTGGTCCGGCCTGTCCGGCGTGTCCACCGCGGTTGGCCCGCTCGTCGGTGGCTGGCTGATCGACACGCTCTCCTGGCGCTGGATCTTCTTCCTCAACGTGCCGCTCGCCGCAGTCGTGCTGGTGGCCGCCGCCCGCTGGGTGCCGGAGAGCCGCTCCCTGGAGCCCGAGACATCGCAGTCCCCGGCCCGGTTCGACATCGCCGGCGCCGTGCTCGCCGCGCTCGGGCTGGCCGGCGTCACGTACGCCCTCATCGACGCCGCCGAGCACGGCTTCGGCGGGTGGCCGGTGCCCGTCTCGACCGCCGTCGGGGTGCTGGCGTTCGTCGCCTTCGCGCTGGTCGAACGGCGTCGGGGCGCCTCGGCCATGCTGCCACCGGCCCTGTTCACGCAGCGCGGCTTCACCCGGCTCAACCTCTACACCCTGGTCGTGTACGCGGCCCTGAGCGGCCAGGTGTTCTTCCTCGTCGTCCAGCTACAGGTCACCGCGGACTACTCGGCGCTCGCCGCTGGCCTGGCGGGCGTGCCGATCACGGTGCTGCTGCTCGTCGGCTCGGCCCGGGCCGGGGCGCTCGCCACCCGGTTCGGCCCCCGTCCACTGCTGGTCGCCGGCCCGACCGTCGCCGCGGCCGGGCTGCTGCTCCTGCTCGGCGTGGACGGCCACACCAACTACTGGCGTGACGTGCTGCCCGGTGTCGTGGCCTTCGGGATCGGCCTGACCATGCTGGTGGCCCCGCTCACCGCGTCGGTGCTCGGCGCCGTCCCGGACCGCTTCGCCGGCGTGGCCAGCGGCGTCAACAACGCGGCGGCCCGCGCCGCCGCGCTGCTCGCCGTCGCCGCGCTCCCCTTGCTGGTGGGCTTGTCCGGCGCCGAGTACGCCGACCCGGAGCCGCTCACCCGGGCCTACCGGGCAGCCCTACTGTGGTGCACCGGCCTGCTGCTCCTCGGCGCGCTCACCGAGGCGGTGGCGCGGGACAAGGCGCCACCCGTGTCACACGGCGTTGGCGACCGCCCGCAGTGAGGCGGTGACGATGTTGGCGTCGACTCCGGCACCCCACCGGGTCACCCCGTCCACGCGGCACTCGACGTACGCGGCGGCCTGCGCGTCGCCGCCGGCGGCCAGCGCGTGCTCGGCGTAGTCGAGCACCGCCACCGCAATGTCCATGCTGGACAGCGCCTGCACGAACGCGTCGATCGGCCCGTTGCCGATGCCGCTGACCGTCAGCCAGGCCCCGTCCAGGGCCACATCCACGACCAGCTCCACCTTGCCGTCCAGGGTGGACGTGGCGTAGTCGCCCAGGCGCAGCCGGCGCGGGGTCAGGTACTCCGCGGCGAATGAGTCCCACATCTGCCGCGGGGTCACCTCCCCGCCCGCGACGTCCACCCGCCGCTGCACCACGCCAGAGAAGTGCACCTGCAACCGGCGAGGCAGGTCGAGGTGGTGCTCGGTCCGCATCACGTAGGCCACGCCGCCCTTGCCGGACTGCGAGTTCACCCGGATCACGGCCTCGTACGTGCGCCCGACGTCACGAGGGTCGATCGGCAGGTACGGCACGGCCCAGCCGTACGCGCCAACCGGCACCCCGGCCGCTGCCGCGTCCCGCCGCAGCGCGTCGAAGCCCTTGTTGATGGCGTCCTGGTGGGACCCTGAGAACGACGTGAAGACCAGGTCACCGGCGTACGGGTGGCGCGCCGGCACCGGCAGCTGGTTGCAGTGCTCCACAGTGCGCCGGACCCCGTCGATGTCGGAGAAGTCCAGCTGCGGGTCGACTCCCTGGGAGAACAGGTTCAGGCCGAGCGTCACCAGGTCCACGTTGCCGGTGCGCTCGCCGTTGCCGAACAGGCAGCCCTCCACCCGGTCCGCCCCGGCCAGCAGGCCCAGCTCGGCGGCGGCGACCGCGGTGCCGCGGTCGTTGTGCGGGTGCAGGCTCAGCACCAGGCTGTCCCGGCGGGGCAGCCGCCGGTGCATCCACTCGACCGAGTCGGCGTAGACGTTGGGTGTGGCCATCTCCACGGTCGCCGGCAGGTTGATGATGAGCGGCCGGTCCGGGGTGGGGTCGACCACGTCGATGACCCGGGTGCAGACCTCGAGCGCATAGTCCAGCTCGGTGCCGGTGTAGGACTCCGGCGAGTACTCGTAGAACACGTCGGTGTCCGGGGTCAGCGCCTCGGCGTACCTGCGGACCAGCCGCGCGCCGGAGGTGGCGATGTCGGTGATGCCGTCGCGGTCCAGGCCGAAGACGACCCGGCGTTGCAGGACCGAGGTCGAGTTGTAGAAGTGCACGATCGCCCGCCGGGTCCCGCGCAGCGCCTCGAACGTCCGCTCGACCAGGTGCTCCCGGCACTGGGTGAGCACCTGGACGGTGACGTCGTCCGGGATGAGGTCCTGCTCCACCAGGTGCCGCACGAAGTCGAAGTCGGCCTGGCTGGCGGCCGGGAAGCCCACCTCGATCTCCTTGTAGCCCATGCGCACCAGCAGCTGGAACATCCGCCGCTTGCGCTCGGGCGACATCGGGTCCACCAGCGCCTGGTTGCCGTCGCGCAGGTCGACCGCGCACCACCGGGGCGCGGCGGTGAGCCGGCGCCTGGGCCAGCTGCGGTCCGGCAGGTCGACGGCGATCTGCTCGTGGTAGGGCCGGTAACGGTGGTACGGCATGCGGCTGGGGCGCTGGCGAGCGATCGGGTCGGCGGCCAGCGTGGTGGCGTACGGCATATCAAAGCTCCTGGGGTGTGACTCATGCGGCGCGGGCCACGGCGCGATGCGGCATCGCCCGCTCGAGCGGGCGACGCGGCAGGCGGTGGAGGTCCCGGACGGCTCGTCGGGATCCCGGCAGGCGTCATCGGCGTCCGGGGTGGGGCAGCAGGACGACCGGCGACGCGGCGCGTGGCGCGCGTGGACGCCGCGACGAGGTGCCGGCCTAGCTGGCCTCGTCGCGGCGGCGAAGAAACAGCGCCAGCCACATGACGGTGCCCACGCTACGGTGCCCGCCGCCACCGGCGGCACCGGGTTCCGGCAGATGGGACGGGCGTGTTCAGGACTGGTTGGCGACCGGGTACGGCTCGGTGGCGACCACCGGGCCGGGCAGCGCGACGGTCGGCGGTGCTGGGCCGGGCGGCGCGGCGAGCACCAGCCGGCCGAAGGCGGTGACCAGGCCGGTCAGCCTGCCGTCCGGGTCGTAGCAGTAGATGCCCGCGTCAACGGGCGGGGCGAGCGAGGCGGTCGTCGCCTCCAGCGAGAAGCAGGCGCCCCGGAAGCCGGCCGGCGCGGCGGCGGTCGCCACCGAGACCGCGGCTCGCCGGTCGGTCAGCACATCGAGCCAGTCGGTGAACGCGTGCTGCACCCGGGGGTCGACCCGGGCCGGCACCGGATGGTCCCGGTCACCGACCCGCACGCACTGCCCGCCCGGCTGGCCCGCGGCCGGCAGGGTGCACTGGTGGATGCCGCCGTCCGGGGTGCCCACCATGGCGAGGTCGACCGCCCCGCTGGCGGCCGCGCCCGGCGCGTCGACCCGCCACGAGCCGTCTCCCGCGACGGTCACCGTGACCGTCCGGTCCGCGCGCCCCGGCGAGCTCCAGGTATAGAACGCGACCATGCGCTGGTCCTTGGCCGCGGCGGCCAGGGCGGCCAGCCGGGCCCGGGCATCCGTGGGCGCGGTCGGCACCGGGCTGGCGGGGACGGCCGGAGCAGGGGGCGGTGGCTGCCCGTCGCCGGCACCACAGCCGGTGAGCCCGGCCACGATGAGGACCGCTGACGTGGCGGCGACCGCGGTCACGGCGGCGGTACGAACCGATGGGGCACTACGGCGCACGACGGCTATTCTCCGGCCATACGCCCGTTCGATCATGTTTTTTGCGGTCCGACACGCCGATAACTGCATGCCACACGTGCGATCTTGCATTCGCCCTCTATCTGGGCGGGCTGGTCGCGGGTAGGCTGAAGGCGTCTATGCAGCGCCGCCGGCCCGGTGACCGGCGGCGTATGTGCGATAGCACCGTTTTATGGTGAAAGGGGCCAGCTACGGTGGGGCTCGTGGTCCAGAAGTACGGTGGCTCCTCGGTCGCCGACGCTGAGCGGATCAAGCGGGTCGCTGAGCGCATCGTGGCGGCCCGCAAGGCCGGCAACGACGTCGTCGTCGTGGTCTCGGCCATGGGCGACACCACCGACGAGCTTCTCGACCTCGCCCACCAGGTCAGCCCGCTGCCGCCCGGCCGCGAGCTGGACATGCTGCTCACCGCGGGCGAGCGCATCGCGATGGCGCTACTCGCCATGGCCATCCACAACCTGGGGTACGAGGCCCGCTCGTACACGGGTTCGCAGGCCGGCGTGATCACGACCTCCGCGCACGGCCGGGCCCGTATCATCGACGTAACACCCGGCCGGCTGCAGGGCGCGCTGGACGAGGGCGCGATCGTGATCGTGGCGGGCTTCCAGGGCGTGGCGCAGGACACCAAGGACATCACCACGCTCGGCCGCGGCGGTTCGGACACCACCGCGGTGGCGGTGGCCGCCGCGCTCAAGGCTGACGCGTGCGAGATCTATACGGATGTGGACGGTGTCTTCACCGCGGACCCGCGCATCGTGCGCAACGCCCGGCACCTGACCGAGGTCACCTATGAGGAGATGCTCGAGCTGGCCGCGAGCGGGGCGAGGGTGCTGCACCTGCGTAGCGTCGAGTACGCGCGCCGGTTCGAGCTGCCGCTGCGGGTCCGGTCGTCCTACTCAACCAACCCCGGGACCGTGGTCACCGGCTCGATGGAGGACCAGACGGTGGAACAGGCGCTCATCACGGGCGTGGCGCACGACCGTAGCCAAGCGAAGATCACGGTCGTCGGCGTGCCGGATGAGCCGGGCAAGGCGGCCCGGCTCTTCGAGGCGGTCGCCGCAGCGGAGATCAACATTGACATGATCGTGCAGAACATCTCGACCGGCACCGGCCAGGCCGCCGACGGCGGGCGTACCGATATCTCGTTCACCCTGCCCAAGTCGGACGGCCCTGTGGCAATGGCCGTCCTGAACCGGGTGCAGCAGCAGATAGGCTTTACCGATCTGCTCTATAACGACCACATTGGTAAGGTCTCGCTGGTCGGTGCCGGCATGCGCTCCCATCCGGGGGTCGCGGCCCGGCTCTTCGCCGCCCTGGGTGGGGCTGGCGTCAACATCGAAATGATCTCCACGTCTGAGATCCGGGTTTCGGTCGTCTGCCGGGACACCGACACCGACGCCGCGGTCCGCGCCGTACACGACGCGTTCGACCTCGGCGGCGACGAGGAGGCAGTGGTGTACGCGGGGACTGGGAGGTAGGAACGTGGCTGAGCTACCCACCCTGGCTGTCGTCGGCGCGACCGGCGCGGTCGGCACCGTCATGTGCGAGCTGCTCTCGGCCCGCAAGAACATGTGGGGGGAGATCCGGCTCGTCGCGTCACCGCGCTCGGCCGGCCGGACGATCGTGGTCCGGGGCGCCGAGCTGACCGTACGGGCGCTGGAGCCCGAGGTGTTCAACGGCGTCAACGTGGCGATGTTCGACGTGCCGGATGAGGTGTCGGCGCGGTGGGCGCCGGTCGCCACCGCCCGGGGCGCGGTCGTGGTGGACAACTCCGGCGCGTTCCGGATGGACAGGGACGTGCCGCTGGTGGTCCCGGAGATCAACCCGGAACAGGTCCGCAACCGGCCCAAGGGCATCATCGCCAACGCCAACTGCACGACCCTGGCGATGATCGTCGCGGTGGCGCCGCTGCACCGCGAGTACGGCCTGCGCGAGCTGGTGCTCGCCTCGTACCAGGCGGTCTCCGGGGCGGGCCAGGTCGGCGTGGAGACCCTGCACGACCAGATCGTCAAGATCGCAGGCGACCGTACGCTGGGCGGCCGCTCCGGCAACGTGCGCCAAGCCGTCGGCGACGACCTCGGCCCGTTCCCGGCGCCGCTGGCGCTGAACGTGGTGCCCTGGGCCGGCTCGCTCAAGGACGGTGGCTGGTCGTCCGAGGAGGTCAAGATGCGCAACGAGACGCGCAAGATCCTTGGCCTGCCTGACCTGAAGGTCTCCGCCACGTGCGTACGGGTGCCCGTGGTCACCGGCCACTCGGTGGCCGTACACGCCGTCTTCGGAGTCGAGGTGGACGCCGATGGCGCCCGCGACGTGCTGCGCCACGCGCCGGGCGTGATCGTGGTCGACGACCCGGAGAATGGCGAGTTCCCGATGCCCATCGACGCGGTCGGCACCGACCCGTCCTGGGTGGGGCGCATCCGCCGGTCGCTGGATGACCCGCGTGCGCTGGACTTCTTCGTCACCGGCGACAACCTGCGCAAGGGCGCCGCGCTCAACACTGCCCAGATCGCAGAGCTGCTGTCGGCCGAGCTGACCCGCTGACGGGGACTGGCGCCGTCAATGATCGAGCGGTTCTGCTGATGCCCGGAGATGAGCCGCCCCACAGGGTCGTACTCGCGCCCGCCGGCTTCTGCTGCTTGACAACATCTGGGAACTGGGTCATAGTAGACATCGGCCGGGAGGACTGCTAACGCGGTGCCGTCTATGCTGGCAGGACTGCCAACGCGGTGCCTGCATGCTAGCCCGGCCGCCTTGCTTAAGGCCCTGTCCTTGGACAGGGCCTTTATCTTTGGCCATAGGAGCTTGGCGTGTACCTGCTTTTTGCTGACGAGTCGGGGACCCATGGCGGGAGCCATGCATTCGTGGTGGGCGGTTTGGCGGTTCATGAGCAAGATGCGCAGAGCCTCCAACGGGCACTCAACAGATGCGTCGAGCGAGGGCTGAGAAGCAGCCAGGTCGACGAGTACGAGCTGCATGCGGTGGAGCTGAGAAATCCGAAGAAGCCAAGGGAGGGAAGCCGGACGGTCCCCAGCCCGTGGGCGTTCGTCGACCGGGAGCGGCGACTGGGTACTCTCGACTCGGCCTATGAGGTCCTGAGTTCCTTCCGCTCCGCGAGCCCGAGCTGTCCAGTGGCGCTGTTCGGTGTAGTCGTGGACCGGAACTTCCATGCGGAGTGGACCGTCATAGAGCGGGAGCGCTTCGCTTATGAGGTTCTGCTGAACAAGTTCGATGTCATGCTGAAGCGGATCCGGACGAACACCGGCTCAGACAACCGAGGACTCGTTATCCATGACCGCCGTGTTGTCGCTGAGCGCGATATCCAGGAGTGGACCCGAGAGTGGCAAAAGGCGGCCGGAAGTGTGGGCCAGCTAAGGAACTTGGCTGATGTCCCCTTGTTCGCGGACTCGCGGGCATCAAGGCTGATCCAGGTCGCCGATCTCGTTTCCTATGCTCTTTACCGGCACTATGATCCCGACCGGAAAGGGGTCGACTACGTAGATAAGATTTGGACCCAGTTTGACTCTGATAGTGGAAGCACGCATGGTGTGATCCACTTTACGCCCTCTTTCGCCGCGGGTGTCTGCGGCTGTCGCCCATGTGGGGGCAGGCGCGGTGTGGAGTCTTCTGCACAGATAACACCAGTAACGTAGGTGTTACGTATCGCAAAGCCGCTGGCCGGCTTGGCCGTGCCAGCTGCCGTACCCGTTGGTCGGGTGACCACCCTGACCTGGCCCGTTCGGGACGGGCCGCTAGGTGCAGACCCGCCGGGCGATACGGTACGGGCTTAGCTTCTAACGCTCGCCGTACCTGACCGGCCAAAGGAGAGACCGTGGTCTTCAAGAAGATGCTGTCCGCCCTGGGCGTTGGTGCGCCCACTGTGGACACCGTCCTGGCCAACCCGAACACCCGGCCCGGCCTGACCCTTGCCGGGCAGGTGAACCTAACCGGCGGCAGCCAGGCCGCGGACCTCGAACACGTCGCTGTCGCCCTGGTCACCGCGGTCGAGGTCGAGCACGGTGGCGGCGAGCACCGCGGCGTGATGGAGTTCCACCGGATGCCCGTAGCCGGCCCGATGCGGCTGGAGCCCGGACAGCAGCACGCGATCCCGTTCACGCTGCCGGTGCCGTGGGAGACACCCATCACCGACGTGTACGGGCAGCGGCTGCGCGGCATGACCATGGGCCTGCGTACCGAGGTGGCCATCGCCCGGGCGGTCGACAAGGGTGACCTCGACCCGGTGCAGGTGCATCCCCTTCCGGCGCAGGAGCGCATCCTGGATGCATTCGCCCGGCTCGGGTTCCGCTTCATCGGGGCCGATCTTGAGCACGGCCGCATCCACGGGGTCAGCCAGACCCTGCCGTTCTACCAGGAGATCGAGTTCTACCCGGCGCCGCAGTACGCGCACGGCATCAGCCAGGTCGAGCTGACGTTCGTCACCAACCCGCAGGCTGTCGACATCGTGCTGGAGTTTGACAAGCGCGGCGGCATGTTCGGTGGCGGCCACGACACCTTCGGCCGCTACACCGTGCCGCACGAGGGCGCCGACCAGGTGGACTGGACCAGCCAGGTCGACGGCTGGGTCCGCCAGGCGCTCGACCGCTACCGCGCGCTGGGCGCCGGGCACGCTCCACGCGGGTACGGAAAGCCTCATGGCCGGCCCGGAATGGGCGGGATGGCTGCCGGCGCCGCGGCCGGCTTCCTGGGCGGCATGGTCGCCGGGGAGATGATCGAGGAGGCGTTCGACGGCGGGGGCGACTTCGGCGGAGACTTCGGGGGCTTCGGGGAGTAGCCCGGCACCGGCTCTGGCAGGCGTCCCGCGAGCGGCGGGACCAGCAGCGGCGGGGGACCGGCGTTGGGGAGGCCATGCCCTGCGTAGTACGGGCATGGCCTCCCACCTGTGGCCCGTCGGCCTGCCTGTGGTCCGTCGGCGGTTGGCGGACGGTCACGCGGCGCCGGGGCGCGAGCGCGCCACCCCGACCTCGGCCTGGGTCAGAGCTCAGGGACCCAGTACGGGACCACGTCCATCCAGCCGTTGGCGGAGGCGCCGTACCGGCGGCCGCTGCTCGTGGTGGCCAGCGTGTACCAGGACTCGACGTAGTCCGGGTCATCCGTCCACCACGACGCCGGGATGGCTTCCAGGATGGCGTTGACCAATGGGATGTACGCGCCCCCGTCGATGATGTAGAGCAGCGCGTTGATGATGGCGGTGGCGAGCGCCTGGTAGTTGGTGTCGCCGTCGTCCTCCATCATGACCACGTCGGCGAGGTTGTACTTGTACCTGAAGTAATGAACGATCAGCTGGTTCGGGTAGTACGTTGTGTTGTCGTGGTCGAGGTACGGCATCTGCACGATGTCGACCCGGACATGGCTGTCGAAGCCGAACCCGCCGACGATGTCGAAGATCTCGGCCGCGCCCTTGACCCAGGGCTCGTGGTCGTTGCTCAGCCGGATCGCGTTGACCTTGGTGGCCCAGTAGCCGCCGTTGGTGGTGAGGTCGCCGTCGGAGCCGGCCAGCCCATGCCGGGCCAGCATGTCCCGCATCACCTGCAGGCCGAGTGGCAGTGCCTTGGCGGTGTCGACCTCGACCACCAGGACGGGTACCTGCGGGACGCGCGTGCCGTCGACGCGGACCGAGCGGCCCTTCGCGGTGTACGCGATGACGCTGGTCACCGTGTCGTCGGTGGGTGCCGCGGCCACCAGCGGCGCCTGTCCCCGCGCCAGCGCCGCGCGCATGTCCGGGTGGCCCAGGCGCAGCTGCAGCATCGAGCCGGCGGTTGCGGGCAGGCCCTTGGCGGCCAGCACGGCCTGGTTGGCGGAGCGCAGCGCGGCGGCGAAGGCCGAACCGGCCTCCACGGTTGTCAGGTCGACCGGTGCGCCGGCGACCGCGGCAGCGACCCGATGCTGCACGGCGCGGTCGGTGAAGGCGCTGGCGAGCTGGCGGGCCAGGCCGTCGGTGACCGAGGAGATCGAGCCGGCGGGGGCGGCGACGCCGCTGGTGGCCTGCCGTGCCTCACCGGTCCAGGCGCTTGCGGGGGTGGCCGCGGTGGCGACCAGGGTGGCTGTCACCGCGGCGAGCGACAGTGCGGAGATGTGGAAGGGTCGTCGGTTCACGCAGGGCTCCTCTGCATCGGGAAACGCCAGCGGGCGAGGGCGTGGGTACCGACTTAGTACATCCATACATATAAATTGTCAATTATTTAGAGGTGGGTCCCGGCTCGAGGACCCTGGGTGGCGTCGGGTCCCCTGGGCTGTGTCCAGCTGGGACGGACGGGAGAGGTGACGCCCAGCCCGACCGGCATACGAGGCGGGCGCGGCAGATCGGGTCGAGGATCCAGCCAAGCTCCTGGTCGGCCAGGTTGCTGGTCATGCCGGAGCCTTTGGTCTCGCTGCTGGCCAGGAACAGCGCGTTGCCGTCCCGCACCACGACCGCGTCGTGCAGCCAGTACCGGTCCTTGACCTGCTGGTACGTGCCGGAGTCCTGCTTGCGCAGCCGCAGCATGGTGCTGGTCTCGTCCCGGTTCATCATCGGTACCGAGTTGCCCCAGCCGCACGCTGCCGCCTCGGTGGCCAACCCGTCGAACGCGGCCCGCGCCGCTGCGTCGTCGGCGTAGAGGAACAGCTGGTGTGTCACCAGCGATGGGGAGTGCTCCTCCTCTACCGCCAACCCCCGACCGGTCAGCGTGCGCGCATCGGTACGCCCCGGCAGGGTGGCGTCGGCGTCCTGGCACGGGTTGACCGAGCTGGACACCGCCGGGTCGTCGCTGCGCTGCCAGCCGCTCTCCCCCTCGTGCAGCATCACCAGCGTGGCCGGGATCGTCGTGCGGTCGCCGCGGCTACCGGGGCCTGGAGCCTGGAACGGGTCGGCGTCCATGCCGACCACCGCGACACCGGCGGTGATGGCCAGGATGGTCACGCCAACCCCGACTGCCGCGCCGGCGCCGGCCCGCCGCCGGTCTCCCCGGGTACGCACCGTCGCGGCCGGTGCCAGAACCGTTGTCTCCTCGATCTCGTTACCCAGCCGTCGCAGGCGGTCGGTCACCTCGTCGTCGAACATGGCGCCTCCTGATCGTTTCCAAGAAGCGCGGCCAGCGCCCGCCGTCCCCGGCTGAGCCGGACCTTGACCGCGCTCAGCGAAGCGCCCGTCTCCTGGGCGACCTCGCCGACTGACAGGCCGGCCAGGTGGAACAGGACGACCGCCCGTCGTTGCGCCGCCGGTAGCTGGCGCAGCGCCCGGACCAGCGCGACCGTGTCCGGGCCCGGCTCCGGTGCGGGGACGGGCCGGCCCAGCCTGGCGTGGGCGCTCCGGCGGTTCACCGCGCGTCGCCACGAGCTGACCGCGATGCGGAACGCCACCGTGCGTACCCACGCGGCCGGGTCGTGGCAGTGCGCGACCGTGCCCCACCGCTGCCACGCCCGGGCGTACGCCTCCGCGACCGCGTCCTCGGCTTCGGCGCGGTCCCCGGTCATCGCGTAGACCTGTGCCACCAGCCGGCGACCTGTCGCGGCGTAGAACGCGTCAAACTCCGAGCTGTCCCGCATCCGCCTGCCTTTCCACCGCTGTTAGACATAGGACGCACGCCACGCCGACCCGGTTACATCCCGGCTTCGATGAGCTGAGCGCATCGTCCCGACCGGTGGCACCGGGCCGGTGCGGATCACCGCTCAACGCCGGTCTGCGTGATCTCTGAGCGGCGTTATGCCGCCGGCGGGCTACTGGCGGGCGGGGGCGCGGCTCGTACCGCTTGGGTTCTGGCTGGGCAGGGTGAGGCCGAAGTCGCGGGAGTGGGCCGCCCGGACCGCATGTAGGACCAGGGCCACGGTCGCGGTCAGCAGGGAGGCCACGGCCGCGATGTCCTGCGGCCACAGACCCATTCCCATGGGTACGCCGAGGAAGCCGCGGTCAACACCGAAGAGCATGGTCGAGTATGGAGTGAGCGAGGTGACCAGGAACAAGAACCCGAGGACCACGAAGAACGCGGCACCGAACAAGGGAAACCGCCGTGGTGCCGGCGCCAGCCCGACCAGTCGTACGGCGAACCGCCGTACGAGCAGAGCCGCCGCGGCGGCCAGCAGCACGACCAGCCCAGCCACGGCGTTGGCCCGCATGTCCTGCATGCTCGTGGTGCACTCGATGCCGGTGCCCATGGGGATATAGAGATCCTGAAGATCCGCGCAGGCTGGCAGCTCTTGTGGGTGCATGCGGAGGAGGACCGTGAGCTCTACCGCCTTTGTCAGGTAGGTCAGCGCCAGCACGAGCAGCCCGAGCCCGGCCAGCACCCAGGCACCGGACAGCACGGACCCGAGCAGGCTGTTCCGGCCGGCGCGGCGTAGCTGGCCCGCGATCAGGGCCGGCGAGCCGAAGCGGGCCACCGCGTCGCGCTCGGCTTGTGCGACCGGCAGTCCCCGGGCGACGGCATCGGCCGCTGCGGCCCGCAGGTGGTCCTCGGCTTCGGCCACCGCACGGCGCCCTCTGCCACCGGTGCCGGCGAGCCGGTCGAACATCTCGTCAAGGTAGCGGTCGATCCGGCCCTCGCCGCTGTCATGGGGTGGACCGCTCCCGCGCTCCTCGTCGCTCATGCCCACCCTTTCGCGGTGTCGAGTCCCAAGACTGCCTGCATGCCGTGCGCGAACACCCGCCACTCGCGCTGTTTGGCGGCGAGCGCCGTCCTTCCTGAAGGGGTGAGCGCGTAGACCCGGCGCCGCCTGGGGGCGTCAGCGTCCCATCTGCTGGTCAGCAGGCCGTCCCGCTCGAGGCGGTGCAGGGCCGGGTAGACCGTGCCCTCCGGCAGGTCGAAAGCGCCGTCGGAGCGCTCCCGCAGCGCGATGATCAGCGCGTATCCGTGAGCCGGCCCGGTCTGGCGCAGGGTGCCCAGCACCAGCAGGTCCAGGTGCCCCCGGAGATCCATACCTATGAAGCTAGGCAAAGGCACGCTAGGCGTCAAGCGTGTCTGCCTCAGTCCTCGCCGGTGGCCTGGTGGATGATGGGCCGATGGCTGTCGACGTGCTGACCGAGACTGTGATCGAGCGTCTATGCGCGGAGGTCGCCGCCTTCGCCGGCGACCCGTCCCACGCGCCGGAGTGGTACGCCAACATCGAGTCGGTTACGTGGCGTACGCCCGCGCCGGTGGCGCTCGGGTCGCAGCTGGACTTCGTGGCGCGGTTCCTGGGCCGGCGGCTGGCTTACACGTACGAGGTCGTGGAGCTGGTGCCGGGTGAGCGGCTGGTGATGCGGACCGCGCAGGGTCCGTTCCCGATGGAGACCACCTACACGTGGCAGCCGGTGGACGCAGGGCGGACCCGGATGACGTTGCGCAACCGGGGCGAGCCGGCCGGGTTCGGCAAGGTCGCGGCGCCGGTGATGGCCGCGGCGATCCGTCGCGCCAACCAGAAGGACCTGGCCAACCTCAAGCGGCTCCTGGAACGCTCTGGCTAGCAGCGAACAGATCTCTCTTCGGTGTCACGGTCGGTTGGCTTGTCGCTTCCGCAGCTGCTGACGCCGCTGTGGACTGGTTTCCGGCTAGCCATCTCCCTCGGCGTCACGCCATCGGCGAGCCTCAGCTAGGTAGCGCCTCTTGTTCGTCTCTGTCACCTCACGCTGGCAAGATCGGCCGTCCGCACCTCCGTGGCGGTTCTCGACGGCCAGCGCGCGTCCGTCAGCGGATCGATAGTTCGGGGGCCGCCTGTGCCCGCCAGGCGCTCGGCGGCACGGGTAATCCCTATGGTTGGCTAACTTGTTGACCTGCTCGGGAAGCCAGAGTTTTATCTGGCCGCTTTTTTTTGACACAGATGTTCGACATGATGTAGATGATCAGCGCAGAGGAGGCCGTAATGGCAGATCGAAGCGCCATCGAGTGGACCGGGGCCACATGGAACCCGACCACCGGATGTGACCGAATCTCAGCAGGATGCGATAACTGCTACGCGTTGACCCTGGCCAAGCGGCTGAAGGCGATGGGGTCGGCCAAGTATCAGGCCGATGGGGACTCGCGGACGTCTGGGCCGGGGTTCGGCGTGACTGTTCACGAGTCGGACTTGGCGTTGCCGTACCGGTGGCGCGAACCGAGGGTGGTGTTCGTGAACTCGATGAGCGACCTGTTCCATGCGCGCGTGCCGGTCAGCTTTGTGCAGCGCGTCTTCACGGTGATGGCGGCGACGCCCCGTCACACCTACCAGATCCTGACCAAGCGGGCCGCGCGGCTGGCGAGACTGGCCGACGCCCTGCCGTGGCCGCCGAACGTGTGGATGGGGGTCAGCGTCGAAGACCTGAGCCAACGTGACCGGGTGGACTACTTGCGTATGGTTCCGGCCGCGGTCCGGTTTGTGTCCGCAGAGCCGCTGCTCGGCCCGCTCGACGGCTTGAACCTGTCGGAAATCGATTGGCTCATAGCAGGCGGCGAGTCGGGGCCGCGAGCGCGACCCGCGGCGCCGTCGTGGCTGCGGGGGCTGCGTGACGAATGCCTCGCGGCCGAGGTGGCGTTCTTCTTCAAGCAGTGGGGTGGTCGTACGCCCAAGGCCGGGGGTCGAACGCTCGATGGGCGAACCTGGGACCAGATGCCGGCTGCGCGCAAGTTGGCCGCGGAAATGCAGGCCAGCACGGGCTAGCGGCGACGGATGACCGCGTAGTGAAATCGGTCGCCTTTGCCGTCGTTGACGATGAGGCCTTGGTCGTGCAGGTTACGCACTGCGGCCTTGACGTGGGGTATCCAGGCCGAGCCCAGTGTGGTGCCATACACCTCGGGCACCCGGTCAGCGATCCGGAACGGGCCGATCGTCTCGGTCAACCGTAGGATGTTCCCGGCAATCGTCTTGACCCAAGCCGGCTTGCTGTCGCGTTCATACCGATCGGGGTCGAACACCTCGGGTTCGAGGTCGAACAGCGTCGGCTGCCGCGGGGCGCTGTCGCGGCTCCACACCTCGGCCATCCATGCCGCGTGCCATTCCCGGGTGGCCTTGCCGAGAGCGTCAGCGAAACACCACACGCCCTCGGCGTGGCGGGTGAATAGTACCAGTATGTACTTGGGTAGCAGGTCTGGGCGTGGGCGTACGGGCATGCTCACCGACATGAATCCGGTCCGGTCGGCCACCATCGTTCGGTATCGGTCTGCGACCGTCATCGCTGCTCTGGTGGCCCGGCCCTGGTCGGATTCGTCGGAGACCGCGGCGAAATGCTCCTCCCACCAGTCACCGCCAAGAAACCGGCTTAGCCGCTGCGCTGATTTGAGATCAGAACCGATAAGGGGTACGCCATTCGCGCGGGCGCGCCGCAGCGCTCCGCCCATCCGCGCTACCGACAACACGCTGAAGTGCAAAAGTACCTCCGTCGGTGGGTGCGGCGGGCGGCCCAGAAGCCCCGACCGCAGCAGAGCAAAGTCCAACGCAGGGCCGAATGGATCGAGGAAGGCGAACAGAGCATCGTCTCCGACCAGGGTGAGGATTTCCGGCAGGCACGCGTCCAGCGATGCGTGAAACAGCAGCGGTTTGTTCACACTGCCTCGCTCGTCGAGGACCTGTTTCAAGTTGGCGAAGTTGTCGTCATCGCGTTCAACGAAGATCGCCCGAACATTGCGGAACGCCTCCACTTGTTTGGCTGACTCGACCAACAACAACGGTGATCCGGACTGACCGTCGTCGTACCGGCCTCGACCAGCGTAGCCATCCAGAAAAGTCACCCGGTGATTCTGCACGTTCATGCCCGCCTTCGCGGCAAACACCACAGGATACCGGGATAGGATGCCGTGCTTGAACACCGCCGCTGCCTTCTTCGTGGCGAAGAATTCCTCGTTGCTCGGCACTCGTCTCCACATCCCCTCTGTCTGTAATGAACGATAGCCGTATTTGTCGATGCCACGCTAGACCCCAGCCAGCCAGCACAGTCAGTCGCGGCTGGACACCCCTACCGCCCTAAACGGTTGGGTATATCCACGGTGCCTTGACGAGATCGTCTCCCAGTTGTCTCTCCGCGCGGGACGGTGGGCATCGCTCCCGCTGGGTGCGCCGGGATCGAGGCGGCAGCGCACCAGATCCCGGAGCCGTGCGAGCGACCGCTTGCGCCCGCCTGAAGATGTACAGAAAGCTCTCACACGCCGACGGTCGGCTCCGGCTGTGGGGGAGTGAGCGACAGAGATCGTCTCCCAGAATTCTCCCGAGGTCTCAGGGAAACAGTCAGGGCCGGTTCCCCATCGAAGGAATCGGCCCTGACCTGGTGTTCTGCTGAGTCGGGGTGGCCGGATTTGAACCGACGACCTCTTCGTCCCGAACGAAGCGCGCTACCAAGCTGCGCTACACCCCGAGCGTGCCGGGCAATAGTAGCCCACGGGTGGGTGGGTGCAACCAGGTACCCCGGGCACCGCCGCCCAGGGCAGCGGTCAGCGGGGGATCAGCGTGAGCATCGACGCCTCCGGCGGGCAGGCGAACCGTACCGGCGCCGTCGGGTGGGTGCCGAGGCCGGCCGAGACGTGCAGCCACGAGGACGAGCCCAGCCAGCGGTGCAGGCCGCTGGCCATCCGGCGGTCGAGCCCGCAGTTGGTCACCAGCGCACCGGCGAACGGCACCCGTACCTGGCCGCCGTGGGTGTGGCCGGCGACCAGCAGGGTGAACCCGTCGGCCGCCATCGCGTCCAGGACCCGGGGCTCGGGCGAGTGGGTCAGCCCGATCGACACGTCGGAGTCGGGCGAGGCAGGCCCGGCCGGGTAGCGGTCCCGCTCGATGTGCGGGTCGTCCACGCCCACCAGCTCCACCCGGCGGCCGCCGGCCTTCACCACGGCACGCGCGTTGTTCAGGTCGGCCCAGCCGGCGTCGAGGAGCGTGTCACGCAGCTCCTGCCACGGCAAGGACACCCCGAAGACGTGCTCGCGCCTTGGGTTGAAGTAGCTGAACGGGTTCTTCCAGACCGGGCCGTGGTAGTCGTTGGAGCCGAACACGAACCCGCCCGGGTAGGCGAGCAGCGGCGACAGCGCGCGCAGCACCGCCGGCACGGCCTGCGGGTGGGCCAGGTTGTCGCCGGTCACCAGCACCAGGTCCGGGTCGAGCGCGGCGAGGGCCGCCACCCAGTCCTGTAGGCGGCGCCGGCCGGGCGTCATGTGCAGGTCCGACAGGTGCAGGACCCGCAGCGGCTCGGCGTCCGGGGCGAGCACGGGTACGTCGTACCGGCGCAGGGTGAACAGGTTCCGCTCGATGAGCGAGGCGTAGGCCAGCGTGGCGGCGCCGAGCGCGGCCACCCCGGCGCCGGTCCGCAAAATGGTGCCTTGGCGCATGCCCAACAGGGTAGTTTCGTCGCCCATGGGCACCCTCAAGGACCTCCTCACCGCGGACCTGCGCGCGGCCATGAAGGCGCGGGACGAGCTGCGTACGTCAACGCTGCGGATGGCGCTGGCGGCCGTCGGCGTGGCCGAGGTGGCCGGGGCGGCCAAGCGTGACCTGACCGACGACGAGGTGCTCGCGGTGCTGGCCAAGGAGGCCAAGAAGCGCCGGGAGGCGGCGATGGCGTACGCCGAGGCGGGCCGCGGGGAGCTGGCCGGCAAGGAGCGGGCGGAGGGGGAGATCCTCGCCGGCTACCTGCCGGCGCAGCTCACCGACGCGGAGCTCGCCGACCTGGTCGCCGCGGCGCTGGCCGCGGGCGGCTTTGCCGAGATGCGGCAGATGGGCCCGGCGATGCGGGCGGCACAGGCCGCGGTGGCGGGCCGGGCCGAGGGGGCCCGGGTGGCTGCGGAGGTACGGCGCCAGCTCAGCGGATGACGGCTACCGCGCGGACCTAACCGCGTGGGGGCGGGCAGATGGAGGGCAGGATCTGGCAGATGTCGTACTCCCGGCCCGGACCGTTGCCGCCGCCGCC
>Ga0075420_100000098_pt1 | contig 55460 bp, 48 predicted proteins | sample SoiMetdeltSBSDD4_FD_75296 | JGI IMG/M metagenome (GOLD analysis project Ga0075420, IMG submission 75296) | Bulk soil microbial communities from a Populus tree surrounding site in Tennessee, USA - Soil MetaG P. deltoides SBSDD4 | ecosystem: Environmental > Terrestrial > Soil > Tree plantation...
CGCGGGGCCTGAGTGTCCTGACCACGCGGGGCCTGAGTGTCCTGACCGCGCGGGGCCTGAGTGTCCTGACCGCGCGGGGCCTGAGTGTCCTGACCGCGCGGGGCCTGAGTGTCCTGACCGCGCGGGGCCTGGCTGTCCTGACCGCGCGGGGCCTGGGTCACCGCGCCACGCGGAGCCTGGCTGTCCTGACCACGCGGAGCCTGGGTGTCCTGACCACGCGGAGCCTGGGTGTCCTGACCGCGCGGAGCCTGGGTGTCCTGACCGCGCGGAGCCTGGGTGTCCTGACCGCGCGGAGCCTGGGTGTCCTGACCGCGCGGGGCCTGAGTGTCCTGACCGCGCGGGGCCTGCGTGTCCTGGCCGCGAGCGCCAGCCAGCGAGCGCGGCGCCTGAACGTCCTGACCGCGCGGAGCCTGCTTATCCTGACCACGCGGAGCCTGGGTGTCCTGGCCACGCGGAGCCTGAGTGTCCTGGCCACGCGGAGCCTGGCTGTCCTGACCACGCGGAGCCTGGGTGTCCTGGCCACGCGGCGCCTGCGCGCCAGACGTGCGAGGAGCCTGGGTGTCCTGACCCCGGGCGCCGGCGAGCGACCGCGGCGCCTGCACATCCTGACCCCGGGCCACCGAGCCCTTCGCGGCGAGGAGCTCCTTGGCCTTGCTGACCTCCGCCGGGCAGGAGGTCTGTGCCTCGCCGACCGGGGTGAACGTGGCCATCACCGCCACGCTCATGAGAGTTGCAAACAGTCTCTTCATCAGTCTCCGTCCTTTTGCGTGAGGCGTTCGCCACGTTCTGGCGACCCCACTGGTCGCCACTCTGGTCTCGGCCCCGCTGGTCACCTTGTTTGGATGCTGTGACGGGCTCAGCGGTGCCGGAACTCGTGGACATCCAATACGCAACTCCAATGCCACGGCTATAACGCTTTACAATACAGCCTCTTACTTGGCGACGCCCCGCTCGATCCGACGTCGTTGCCCGGCGTCCCTCGGATGGGGGTACGGCATTCTGCCCAGCGACCCGCTCCGCGTTTTTGTCCACCACCACGCCCAACGGGCAGAAGGAATCCCGATAGCGACCCCTGTGATAGCCTCTAACAGCTTATGTCGCTGGCTCGTCAATTGGTTCTGGTGCTGCTCGTCGCGGCGGTGGCGGGCGGGTGCAGCGCCTCGCGGCCGTCCTCACGATCCGCCTCTGCACCATCTGGTCCAGTTCGCCACGTCCTCCCGAACGGTATCCCGCTGATCGTCCAGGAGCACCGCGCCAGTGACGTCGTGGCCGTTCAGCTCTGGGTCCGGGCGGGTGGGCGAGATGAAGCTGCGGCTGAGCTGGGGTTGGCCCACTACCTGGAACACATGCTGTTCAAGGGGACGGCGACGCGTCCACCTGGCTTCGTGGAGCGAGAGGTGGAGGGGGTCGGCGGGCGCATCAACGCAGGGACGTCGTGGGACTACACCTTCTATCACACGGTGTTGCCCGCCAAGCAGGTGGTCCCCGCCATCGAGATGATGGCGGACGTTGGAGTCAACGCGAGCCTGGAGGAAGGCCTCCTGGAGGCCGAGAAGCAGGTCGTCCTCGAGGAGATGCGGCTCAACGACGACAGCCCCCGCCGCTTCCTCGTCCGTCAACTGTTCGCGAACGCCTACGACGGTCACCCTTACGGGCGGCCGGTCATTGGCCGCGCGGAGCTGATCACGGCGCTCAGCCGCGACACCCTGGTGTCCTTCTACCGCCGGCATTACGTTCCCGAGATGTTCACCCTGGTGGTGGTCGGTGCCGTGAATCCGGACGAGGTTCTCCGCGTCGCCAGGACCACCTTCGGAGTCCTCCCGCGCTCTGGCGCCCGCCGGCTGCCGTCTCCTGCGCCCACCGCGCCCCGCGCCGTGCGACTCGAGGAAGTCCGCCCCGGGGGACAGGCCCATCTCGGGATGGCCTGGCAGGCGCCGCGTCTCGACCACGCCGACACTCCGGCCCTCGACCTGCTCATGTCGATCCTGGGGCGCACGAAGGCCTCGCGGCTGGTCGCCTCGCTTCGGGAGCGACAGGGCCTCGTGAGCTCGATCACCAGCGGGCTGAACGCGATGGAGGGCGCGGGCCTGATCATGGTCACCGCCCAGCTCGAGCCCGAGCAACTCGCGCGGGCGGAGGCCGAGATCATCGGCGAGATCCGGCGTGTACGCGACGGAGGCGTCACGGCGACGGAGCTCAAGCGAGCCATCACCGCCGCCGAGGTCGATCACGAGTTTGCGCGGGAAACCGCCGAGGGCCGCGCCCGAGCCTGGGGCCAGGCCGAGACGACCTGGCGGCTCGAGGAAGAGCTGGTCTATGTCGATCGCATTCGCTCGGTGACGCGCGCGCAGGTGCAGGCCGCGGCTCGCCGCTACCTCGACCCCGACCGCTACGTGCGGGTCGCCCTGGTGCCACCCAAGCCGTGAGGCGGGTCCTCGCCGTCCTGGCGATCCTGGCCGTGACCGGGGTGGCGTACGCGGCCGAGCCGACGCCGGCCGTCACCCGTCGCGTGTTCCCGAACGGGCTCACCGTGCTCGTGCGGCAGGACGCGTCGATCGGGGTGGTGGCCGCGTCGCTCCAGGTGCGGGCGGGCTCGCTGTTCGAGACCGAGGATATGGCCGGGATCACCAACTTCCTGCACCGCGTGATGGTGCGCGGTACGCAGCGGTACACGGCCCTGCAGCTCACGGAGGCGATGGAGGATCTCGGCGGCTCTCTCGACGCCTCCGGCGACGTCGAGTTCGGCGAGGTGCGGGGCACCGCGCTGGCGCGCAACTGGGAAGAGATGCTGAAGCTCGTCGCCGAGGTCGCGCTACGCCCGACGCTGCCGCCCGACGAGGTCGAGCGGGAGCGCCGGCTCATCCTGAGCAGCCTCCAGACTCGAGGCGACACGCCGTCCCAGCGCGCGTTCGACGTCCTGATGCAAGACCTCTACGGGCGTCATCCGTATTCCTGGCCGAGCGTCGGACGTTCGGAGAGCGTCCGGAAGATCGACCGCGCGGCGCTCCAGGCGCACTACGCCGCGACGTACCGGCCCGATCGGATGGTCCTGGCCGTGAGTGGGCACGTGGAGGCGCCTCGAGTCATGCGCGCCGCCGAGCGGCTGTTCCGGCCCACGCCGGCCACCGGCGTGGCCATCCAGCCGGGTCCGGGTGAGGCGACGGCCCGACTGGAGCGCCGTGTCGTCGAGCGCCCCGTGCAGCAGGCCCAGGTTCTCGTCGGCTACCTCGGACCGTCGCTGACCCAGCCGGACTACGCGCCCCTGCGCGTGCTGGGGACGGTGCTCGGCGGTGGAATGGCGGGCCGCCTCTTCACCGAGCTGCGTGACAAGCGGGGCCTGGCCTACTCGGTCAGCGTGGTGGCGACCCTGTTCCGTACGGGCCCCTCGTTCCTGGTCACGTACATGGGCACGGCGCCCCCCAACGCCGAGGCGGCCGAGGCCGGCGTGCTCGCCGAGATCGCCCGGATCCGGGACGAGCCGGTGACCGAGCGGGAGCTGGCCCGGGCGAAAGCCTACCTGCTCGGTACCATGGCGATGGATCGCCGAACGAACGCCCGCCACGCCTGGTACATGGCGTTCTTCGAGGTGACCGGCGGCGGCTGGGACTTTCCGGAGCGGTTCGCCCGGGCGGTCGAGGCCGTGACGATCGACGACGTCGCGCGCGTCGCGCGACGGTACCTCACCCGGCCGACGGTCGTCGTCCTGCAGCCGCCGAAGGCGGGGAGCCGATGATCTTTCCGCTGAAGGACGACATCCGCCGCGAGTCGTGGCCGGTGGTCACCGTTGGCCTCATCGGTCTCAACGTGTTCGCGTTCCTGTACCAGGTCTCGCTCGGGATCGACACCGGAGGCCCGGGGCCACGAGCGGCCGAGGCGTTCATCGTGGAGTTCGGGGTGACGCCATGCCGGCTGACCCACTCGTGTCCGAGCAGCGTCGCCCGACTCCTCGGCGACTTTCCCCATCCGTGGGCGACCATCTTCACCTCGATGTTCCTGCACGCCAACCTGCTCCACGTGGCCGGGAACATGCTGTACCTGTGGATCTTCGGCAACAGCGTCGAGGACACCATCGGGCACGGTCGCTTCGTGCTCTTCTACCTGGCCGCCGGGGTCGTGGCGGCGGTGGGCCAGACCCTCATCTCGCCGACCTCGTCAGTGCCGATGATCGGCGCCAGCGGGGCGGTCTCAGGGGTGCTCGGGGCCTACCTGTTGCTCTTTCCACAGGCAACGGTGGTGACGCTCGTCATGCTCGGCTTCTTCATCAAGGTCCTGCGCATTCCGGCGCTGATCGTGCTGGGGTTCTGGATCGTCCTGCAGCTGGTGAACGGGTACCTCGCATACAGCGCCGCACACACCGCCCGCGCGCTCGGGCGCGGAGAAACGGGAGGCGTCGCGTGGTTCGCTCACATCGGCGGGTTCCTCGGGGGCATCATCCTGCTGTTTCTCCTCCGGCCCCGGCAAAGCCGTCGCCTATAATCGAGGGCATGGCATCTCGGGTTCGACTCGATCGATTGCTCGTCGACAAGGGGCTCGTGGAGAGCCGGGAGAAGGCCGCGCGGTTGATCCTGGCCGGTGAGGTGATGGTCGACGGCCAGCGGGTGGACAAGGCCGGGTCGCTCATCCCGACCGACGCCGACCTCGATCTGCGTGGTAGGTCGCCGTACGTGAGCCGCGGCGGTGAGAAGCTGGTACACGCGCTGCAGCACTTCACCGTGAACGCGAAGGGGCGGGTCTGCATCGACGTAGGCTCCTCGACCGGCGGCTTCACCGACTGTCTCCTGCAGCGGGGCGCCACGCGCGTCTACGCCGTCGACGTGGGCACCGCCCAGCTCGACGTCAAACTCCGCAAGGACCCCCGCGTCGTCGTGATGGAGCAGACGAACGCCCGCGTGCTCGACCCTCGCGTGTTCGACGACCAGCCCTCGCTGGCCGTCATCGACGTGTCGTTCATCTCGCTCGAGAAGATCCTGCCGGCCGTGTTCGGCGTGCTGGCCCCGCGCAGCGAGATCGTGGCGCTGGTGAAGCCGCAGTTCGAGGTCGGCCGCCAGCACGTGGGCAAGGGTGGGGTGGTCCGCGAGCCCGCCCAGCACCGCGCCGCGGTGCAACGGCTGGCCCGCTACGCCGTCCTGCGCGGCTGGCACGCCCTCGGCGTGACGGCCTCGCCCCTCCGTGGGCCCAAGGGCAACCGCGAGTTCTTCCTGCACCTGTCCGCGCAGGGGCGCACCGCCGCCAACCTCGAGTCCCTCATCGAGCGCGCCGTCGTGGAGGCGCTTGCGTGAAGCGCGTCGGGCTGGTCGCCAAGCCCGACGCGGTCGAAGCGAAGCGGGTGGTCCTGACGCTCCTCGACTGGCTGGGGGCCCGCGGCCTGTCGGTGGTGCTGGAGAAGGAGACCGCCGGGCTCGCGGCCGGTACCGCGGTCGCGTCGGCCAGCAAGAGCGACCTCCCCGCCCAGGTCGATGCCGTCATCGTCCTCGGCGGCGACGGCACGCTGCTGTCGATGGCCCGGGCCATCGGCGACCTCGGCGTCCCGATCCTGGGCATCAACCTGGGGGGCCTCGGCTTCCTCACCGCGACCACGCTGGACGAGCTCCTGCCGGCGATGGAGGCGCTCCTGGCCGGTGCCATGGCCGTCGAGGAGCGCATGATGCTCTCGGCCCGCCTGGTCCGGGGGTCTCAGACAATCGGCGAGTACGTGGCGTTGAACGACGTGGTCATCACCAAGTCGGCGATGAGTCGCATCATCGACCTGGCGGTCTCGGTCGGCGGGCGCCACGCCACCTCGTACCGGGCCGACGGCCTGATCATCTCGACGCCCACCGGCTCGACGGCGTACAACCTGTCGACCGGGGGGCCCATCCTGTTCCCGACGATGGACGCAGTCGTGCTCACGCCGATCGCACCTCACACGCTGAGCAACCGGCCGATAGTCCTGCCCGGCGGCGAGCGGATCGACGTCACGCTCAGGGCCGACCAGGAGGTCATGCTCACCATGGACGGCCAAGTCGGCGTGCCCCTGCGCGAGCGCGACCGGGTCGAGGTCGGCAAGGCCCGGGCGCGCATCCGGCTCCTGCGCTTCGACCAGAGGGATTTCTTCTCCGTCCTGCGCACGAAGCTCAAGTGGGGCGAGCGTTAAGAGCGTCTCCGTTCGGATACCGCTTGAGCCACCCCGGCGGCTGACCTAGCATCGGGCCGATGCTGCGGGAGCTCCGCCTCAAGAACTTCGCGGTCGTCGAGTCCGTCACTGTCTCCCTCGCTCCCGGTCTCAATGTCCTCACCGGCGAGACCGGCGCCGGCAAGTCGATCCTCGTCGACGCCCTCTTGCTGGTGCGCGGGGCCCGTGCCCAGAGCGACGTCATCCGCGCGGAGGCCGAGACCGCCACGGTCGAGGCGGTCTTCGGTATCGGCGAGGTCGCCGCGGCCCGCGCCGTGCTTGACGACGCCGGGCTGGCCGCCGACGACAACGGCGAGGTCGTCGTCCGGCGCGAGCTGGCCCGCTCCGGCCGCCACCGCGCCTTCGTCAACGACTCGGCGGTCACCGTCGGGCTCCTCGAGCGCCTGGGCGATGTGCTCGTCGAGGTCCACGGCCAGCACGAGCATCAACGACTCCTGGAGCCCGTCCGCCAGCTCGAGCTGCTCGACCGCTTCGCCGACGCCGAGGAGGTGTGCGGGCAGGTGGGCGCGCTCTACGCCAAGCATCGGGTGGCGCGCGACGAGGCCGCGGCCACCCGCGCCGCCGCCCGGGACCGTGCGCAGCGCGAGGACCTGCTGCGGTTCCAGGTCGGGGAGCTAAACGCGGCGCGCCTCCAGGTGGGCGAGAAGGAGGCGCTGCGGACCGAGCTCCGGCGGTTGCAGCACGCGGAGCGCTTCACCACGGGGCTGGGCGAGGCCGCGGCCCTCCTGGACGACGCGCCGCAGTCGGCGTCGGAGCGACTGGCGCGCGTCGCGCGCATTCTCCACGAGCTCGGAAAGCTCGACCCTGCGCTGGCGGCGCCGGGCGATCCGATCGAAGCGGCGCGACTGCAGCTGGAGGAGGCGCTGGTCGCGATCCGTCGCCTCCGCGATGGCATCGTGGCCGAGCCCGGGCGCCTCGACGCGATCCACGAGCGTCTCGATGCGCTGACCCGGCTTGAGCGCAAGTACGGCGAGGGCGAGGAGGCAATGCTGCGGTTCCGCGACGAGGCGGCCAGGGAGCTGGACCGGATCGAGCGCCACGACGAGGTGGTGGCGCAGCAGGAGCGGGTGCTCGCCGAGCTCGAGACGGAGCTGACGGCGGCGGCCGCGGCCCTGTCGGAACGCCGGCGTGGCGCGGCCACGCGGCTGGCCGGTCAGGTCGAGCGGACGCTGCGGGCGCTCGGAATGGAGCGGGCCGTGTTCGAGGTGGGGATCGAGCGCGTCGCCGAGGTGGGACCGCGGGGCGCCGACCGCGTCGAGCTCCGACTGTCGAGCAACCCGGGCGAGGAGGTCAGGCCGCTGGCCCGGGTGGCCTCCGGCGGCGAGCTGTCGCGCACGATGCTCGCGCTGACGTCCGTGCTGGCCCGCGCTGATCGCGTGCCGACGCTGGTCTTCGACGAGGTCGACGCCGGCATCGGTGGTCGCGTGGCCTCCGTGGTGGGACGGACGCTCGCGACCGCCGCCCAGGGACGCCAGGTTCTGTGCGTCACCCACTTGGCGCCCATCGCCGCGCTGGCCCAGCACCACCTGCGCGTGAGCAAGAGCGTGCGCGGGGGCCGGACCCGGGCCGCGGTGGCCGCCCTGGACGCCGCCGAGCGGGTGGACGAGATCGCCCGGATGCTCGGTGGTGCCAGCGTCACCGCCGCGGCCCGCGAGCACGCCCGCGACCTGCTCGGCGCACGGCGCGGCGGCACGGGCTGAACGCGAGGGCCCGGCAGACCCGGCCTGTATAATGGACGCGAGAATATGATCTCTACCATTCTGCGCGCGGTGTTCGGTACGAAGCACGAGCGCGACGTCAAGCGGATGCAACCCGTGGTCGCGCAGATCAACGCCCTCGAACCCGAGATGCAGCAGCTCGACGACGCCGGTCTCGCCGCCAAGACCGACGAGCTGCGCAAGCGGGTCGCCGACGGCGCCGAGCTGGACGACCTGCTGACAGAGGCGTTCGCGGTGTGCCGGGAGGCGGCCCGTCGCCGGCTCGGCATGCGGCACTTCGACGTCCAGCTGATCGGCGGCATGGTACTGCACGACGGCACGATCGCCGAGATGGCGACCGGCGAGGGCAAGACGCTGGTCGCCACGCTGCCGGCCTACCTCAACGCGCTGTCCGGCAAGGGCGTCCACATCGTCACCGTCAACGACTACCTGGCCAAGCGCGACGCGCAGTGGATGGGGCCGATCTATCAGGCGCTCGGCCTGACGGTGGGCGTGATCCAGCACGAGGCCTCGTTCCAGTACGACCCCGCCTACGTCACGCCCGACATCCGCATGACCGCACTGCGGCCGATCGAGCGCCGCGAGGCGTACGCCGCCGACATCACGTACGGGACGAACAACGAGTTCGGCTTCGACTACCTGCGCGACAACATGCGCTTCTCGCTCGACGAGCTCGTGCAGCGCGAGCTGAACTACGCGATCGTCGACGAGGTCGACTCGATCCTGATCGACGAGGCGCGCACCCCGCTCATCATCTCCGGTCCGGCCGAACAGTCGACCGACCTCTACTTCAAGATCGACCGGATCATCCCCAAGCTGAAGCGGGCGGCCACCATCGTCGAGGGCAAGCTGTCGGAGGTCGAGGCGCAGAAGGCGGGCGACTTCATCGTCGACGAGAAGGCCAAGACCGTCTCGCTGACCGAGGCCGGGATCGCCTCCTGTGAGCGGCTGCTGGGGATCGACAACCTCTACGACCCACAGCACATCGATGCGCTCCACCACATCCAGCAAGGCCTGCGGGCCCACTCGCTGTTCCGCCGCGACGTCGACTACATGGTGAAGGACGGCGAGGTGATCATCGTCGACGAGTTCACCGGCCGGCTCATGCCGGGCCGGCGCTGGTCGGACGGCCTGCACCAGGCGGTCGAGGCGAAGGAAGGGGTGCGGATCGAGCGCGAGAACCAGACGCTCGCGACCATCACCTTCCAGAACTACTTCCGCATGTACGCGAAGCTCGCCGGCATGACCGGCACCGCGGAGACGGAGTCGGAGGAGTTCGCCAAGATCTACAAGCTGGACGTCACCGTCATCCCCACCAACCGCTCGCTGATCCGCCTCAACAACCCCGACGTCGTCTACAAGACGGAGCGCGAGAAGTTCGACGCGGTGGTATCGGACATCCGCGAGCGGCACGAGAAGGGGCAACCGATCCTGGTCGGCACCGTCTCGATCGAGAAGTCGGAGCGGCTGTCGGCGCTCCTCAAGAAGCGCGGCATCCGGCACGAGGTGCTCAACGCCAAGTACCACGAGCGCGAGGCCGAGATCGTCGCGCAGGCCGGCCGCGAGGGCGCTGTGACCATCGCCACCAACATGGCTGGCCGCGGGACCGACATCCTGCTCGGCGGCAACGCCGACTTCCTGTCGAAGGAACTGCTCCGCAAGAAGGGGCTCGACCCGGCCACCGCCTCGCCGGAGGCGCGGACGGTGGCGCTGGAGGAGGCGCGGCGGGTCACCGACCCCGAACACAAGCGCGTCGTCGAGCGCGGCGGCCTCCACATCGTCGGCACCGAGCGCCACGAGTCGCGTCGCATCGACAACCAGCTGCGCGGCCGCTCAGGCCGGCAGGGCGACCCCGGCTCGTCCCGCTTCTACCTGTCGCTGGAGGACGACCTGCTCCGTATCTTCGGCTCCCAGCGGATCCAGTCGATCATGGACCGTCTCGGGATGGAGGAGGGGGAGCCGATCGAGCACAAGCTGGTGACGCGGGCGATCGCCACCGCCCAGAAGCGCGTCGAGACGCACAACTTCGAGATCCGCAAGCACCTGCTCGAGTACGACGACGTGATGAACAAGCAGCGCGAGATCATCTACGGCATGCGCCGGCAGATCCTCGACGGCGCCAGCCAGGCCGACACCGTGGCGGAGTGGATCGAGGACATGGCTGGTGGCACGCTCGACGCCAACGCGCCCGAGGACGCCCACGTCGACGACTGGGACCTGGCCGGGCTGGGGGAGGCCCTGAACCGCCAGTTCGACGTGCGGGTGCCGCGCGAGCGCTTCGAGGACGTGCCCTCGCGCGCGGCCCTCGAGGAGTTCGTCACCGAGGCCGTGAAGGGGCGCTACGCGGAGCGCGAGCGAGAGCTCGGTACCGATCTGCTCCGGGCGCTCGAGCGCCACGAGATGCTGATCGTCATCGACACGCAGTGGAAGGACCACCTGCTGTCGATCGATCACCTCAAGGAGGGCATCGGACTCCGCGGCTACGGCCAGCGCGACCCGCTCACCGAGTACAAGAAGGAGGCCTTCGACCTCTTCCAGGATATGGTCGAGCGGGTGAAGGCCGCCGTGGTCGAGCGCCTCTTCAAGGTCCAGGTGGTGCGCGACGTCCCCATGGAGCTGCCCGCGGTGACCGCGTGGGCGCGCACCCACGAGGGCCGCGGCGAGATGCCCGGGGAGCGACCCGACGGAGCGTCGCCGGCTCCGGTGGCGGTGTCACGTCCGGCACCGACACCGAAGACACCGACCGGCGAGAAGATCGGTCGTAACGACCCTTGCTACTGCGGCTCCGGCAAGAAGTACAAGAAGTGCCACTATCTGCAGCAGGGATGAGCGACCGGAGATATCGTCAGCAGGGGTATCGCAGCGGCGGCGGCCCGGCCGACCGTCGAGAGCCGCCCCGGCCGCCGACCGGCGGCACCTTCGGGATCCTCCGGAGCAAGCCCACGTCGCGATGCGCGGAGTGCGGCGGTGTGCTTCCGATCACGGCCGACTCCCTCACGCAGTGTCCGCACTGTCGCGCCGAGCTCCACGCCTGCCGGCAGTGTGCCCACTTCGAGCCAACCCGCCGCTTCGAGTGCACGCAGGACATCGCCGAGCGCGTCGCCGACAAGCGCGCGCGGAACGAGTGCCCACGGTTCTCGCTGATGGTCACCGTCGAGCGTGACACCTCGGGCGGCTCCGTCCGCCCCGACGACGCCCGCCGCGCGTTCGGCAACCTCTTCAAGAAGTGACGCCGGGGACGCCAGCCACGTCCGGCGCGAGCGCCGGCCGGGCTCGGCGTCCCGTTCCCGTTCTCGCGACCGCGAGACTGTGCCTGCGCCCACCCACGCTCGGCCACGCGCCCGACCTCTTCGCCCGCCACACGCAGGATCCCGTCGTCAGCCGGTTGATGACGTGGCTGCCCACGACTCGCTCGAGCGCACCCGCGCTGCGGTGCTGGATCGTGCATCCAACGTGAGCTCGGAGTCCAGGGACTGCTGGTGCTTCGGGCGGGTGCGATAGGGCCCTAGGCCGCCTCGACATCTGGGGCTGGGGGCCTCTGGGTCCCCCACGGCTGGTGTTTTTTTATATGCCCCTTGGCGGAGTCCGTGCCAGAATCTCGCATGCGCCTAGAGGCGATCACACTCCACGGGTTCAAGTCGTTCGCGGAGAAAACGGTCGTCAAGGTCCTGCCGGGCATCACGGGCATCGTGGGCCCGAACGGCTGCGGCAAGAGCAACATCAGCGAATCCGTCCGCTGGGCGCTGGGCGAGCAGAGCGCCAAGTCGTTGCGCGGTCAGCGGATGGAAGACCTGATCTTCCACGGCACCGGCGCGCGCAAGCCGATCGGCCTGGCCGAGGTCGAGCTGTCGTTCTCCAACGACGGGACGCTGTCGGTCCCGTGGAGCGAGATCGCAGTGTCCCGGCGGCTGTACCGCACCGGGGAGAGCGAATATCTCCTGAACAAGCAGCCCACACGGTTGCGCGACATCCTCGACCTCTTCGCCGGAACCGGCGCCAATCCTCGGGCGTACTCGGTCATGGACCAGGACAAGCTGAACCACGTCCTGACCGCGAAGCCCCACGAGCGGCGCGTGTTCATCGAGGAGGCGGCCGGCATTGCGCGGTACAAGCAGCAGCGCAACGAGACGCAGGGCAAGCTCGACGCCACCCGCCAGAACCTCACGCGTGTCCGCGACGTCATGGACGAGGTGCGCCGGCAGCTCGGGTCACTCGAGCGTCAGGCCAAGAAGGCGCAGCAGTACAAGGCGCTGCAGAGCGAGCGTCGCGAGCTGGCGTTGGCCCTGGTGGCCGCGGACTTCGCGGGGCTGAGCGCCCAGGCGGAGGCGATGGCGCAGGAGCTGACGCGCCTGCGCGATGCGGAGCAGGGCGTCCGGACCCGCCAGGCCGCGCTGGCCGCCCGCGAGGCTCGCCAGCGTGAGGTGCTGCAGACGAGCGAGCATCGGCTCGGCGACCTCCGGCAGGCGGTCCAGAAGATCCAGGGCGAGCTCGAGCGTCTTTTGGAGCGGCGCGAGCAGATGGGCGTGCAGCTTCAGGAGTTGGGCGAGGAAGCCGCGCGCCTCGAGGAGGAAGTGCGGGGCGCCACCGAGCGCCTCGACGCGATCGTCGGGGAGCGCGTCACCGCGCTCGCCGCGCAGGCAGAGGCCGAGCGCCTCGCCGCGGAGCGGGGCCTCGGCGTGCAGGCGCTGGAGACCGAGGTGGCGGGCCACCGCGGCGCACTGGCCGCCGAGCGCGACCGGCTGGAGGCGCTGCGGCTGGAGCAGATGCGCGTGGCCGCCGAGCGCGTCGACCTCATGCGTCAGGCCGGCGAGCTCCGCGAGCGGCAGGCACAGCTCGGCCGTCGGGGCGAGCGGCTCGCGCAGGAGCTGGCCGCGGCCCAGGCCGAGGCGGAGCAGTTGACGGGGCAGCGCGCGACGCTGGAGTCCGCGCACGACCAGGCGGTGACCGAGCTGACGTCGCTCGTGGCCGAGCGGGAGCGCTTGACCGCAGCCCTCGCCGATCGCGAGGCGCGCCTGACCGAGGCCGAGCAGCGGCTGGCGCACGCCCGGCTCGACCTCGCGGCTCGGAGCTCGAGCCGCGATGCGGTCCGTGAGCTCGAGATGGCGCGCGAGGGGTACGGGGCCGGCGTGCGGGCGGTCTTCGCCGAGGGTGAGGCGCCGACGCTCGCGGGCGTCGTCGGCACCGTCGCCGATCTCCTGGAAGTCGAGCCGGGCCTCGAGCGGGCGGTGGAGGGGGTGCTCGGCGAGCGGCTGCAGTGGGTCGTCGTCGAGCGGTTCGAGCACGCGCGCGCCGGTGTGGCGTGGCTGCACGATCATGGGCACGGCTCCGCGACGTTCCTGCCGCTCGAGACGCTCGACCACGGCGCGCCGCGGCCGACGCCCCCGCCGAACGATCTGCGCTGGGTAGTGAACCACGTCGCCGCCCGGACCCCGAGCCTGCTGCAGTACCTGCTCGGCCAGGTCGCCGTCGTGGAGCACCTGGACCAGGCCGAGGCGCTCTGGCGCCGTAACGGTGTCGTGGCGACCTACGTGACGCGGACCGGCGAGGTGCTCTCGCCGACGGGGCGCCTGCGCGGGGGCTCCGAGGGCTCGGCGACGCCGCAGTCGCTGCTCACGCGGAAGCGGCAGCTGCGCGAGCTGGAGGACGAGGTCCGCCGGCTCACCGATACCGTCGACGGAGAGCAGTCGACGGTCGCTGCGCTCAGCGCCGAGGTGGCCACGCTGCGCGCCCGCCTGGCGGGCCTCGAGCAGTCGGTGCAGGCGCGGCAGGCCGATCGAGTGGCGAGCGAGAAGGACCTGGAGCAGGCCGTGCGCGAGCACGAGCGGGTGCATCGGCACCTCGAGACCCTCGGCGCCGAATCGCGGCAGGTGGCCGGCGAGGCTGCCGAGACCGACACGCTGCTCGCCCAGCTCGGACAGCACATCGACGCCGCCACGGCCGCCGAGACGCGCCATGAGTCCGTGATGGCCTCGGCCCGGGCCACGATCGTCGCCGCCCAGGAGGCCGAGACGACGCTGGTCGCCCGGCTCACGGCCGGACAGGTGGAGCTGGCCGGATTCACCGAGCGCCTCGAGGCGCTCGGCCGCGAGCTCGCCCGGCTGGACGAGATGGAGGCCGACTTCAGCCGCCGCATCGAGCAGGGCCGCCTGCGCCAGGGCCAGCTCGGCGAGCGGCGCACGTGGCTGAGCGCCGAGCGGGAGCGCACCGACGTGGCCGCCCGCGAGGTCGCCGTCGAGCGCGACCGGCGCGAAGACGAGGCGCGCGAGGCGGGGGAGACCCATCAGAGCCTCGCCGACGAGCTGCGCGCCATCGAGGACGAGTCCCGCGGCGTGCAGGGCGAGCTGAACCGGCTCATCGGCGCGATCCACGAGATCGAGCTGAAGGCGACCGAGGGCCGGGTGCGCCGCGAGGAGCTGGCCCAGGAGGCCTATCGAACCTACGGGGTCGAGACGGCGGCGCTGCGAGAGATGCACGACCCCACGCGTGACCTCGTCCCGATCCGCGAGCGGCTCGGCGAGCTCGACGAGAAGATCGAGGCCATCGGCCCGGTCAACCTGGTCGCCGACGAGGAATACCGCGAGCTCGACGAGCGACTGACGTTCCTCCGGACCCAGCACGACGATCTCACGGCGTCGATCAAGGATCTTGAAAAGGCGCTGCGGGGCATGACGCGCACGGCGCAGGAGCGCTTCGCCCAGGCGTTCGAGGAGGTCAACGGCCACTTCGGTCGGATCTTCGCGCGCCTCTTCGAGGGAGGGCGCGCCGAGCTCCGGCTGGTCGAGGCGGAGGAAGGCGGTGACCCGCTCGACACCGGCGTCGAGCTGATGGCCCAGCCGCGCGGCAAGCGGCTGCAGGCGGTCTCGCTCATGTCGGGCGGCGAGCGCGCGCTCACCGGCCTGGCCCTGCTGTTCGCGATCTTCTACTTCCGGCCGAGCCCGTTCTGCGTGCTCGACGAGGTGGACGCTCCGCTCGACGACGCCAACATCCATCGGTTCCTGCGCGTGCTGCGGGAGCTGACGACGCAGACGCAGTTCCTCGTGATCACCCACAACCGCAAGACCATGGAGGCCGCCGACATCCTGTACGGCGTCACGATGGAGGAGCCCGGCCTCTCGAAGCTGGTCTCGGTCAATCTGGCGGCGGCGGTCGCCGCGGCGACGGCCTCGGCGTGATCCGCCGCTGAGGGAGGGGTAGACTTGGCGACGACGGTCATGGGATCCGTCGGCGCATATCTGCGTGAGCTGCGCACGCGCCGGGGCGTCTCCCTGGAGGAGATCGCTCGCACGACCCGCGTTCCCCAGCGCTACCTGGAATCGCTCGAGGCGGATGCCTACGAGCAGCTTCCCGCGCCGGTGTTCATCCGGGGATTCATCCGCGCCTACTGCCAGGCACTGAGCGAGTCGCCGCAGGAAGCGCTCGCGTTCTACGACAGCCGCGAGGGTCGCGTGCCCCCACCGCTGCCTCGGCCGGTGCCCGCTCCGCGCCCGAGCGAGAGCGAGCCGCGCTCGCGTGGAACGATCGTGGTGAGCCTCGTCCTGCTGGTGGTGCTCGGCATGGCACTCTTCACCGTGGCGCTCGTGATCCAGCCGCGCGACCGCGCGACGAACGGGGAGGCGCGTCCTGCCGCGCCTCCCGTCGAGACGCCTGCGAGCGCGCCCGCGACGCCGCCGGCGCCCACGCCGGTCGTGACACCGCCGCCCGTCGCGACGACCCCGCCGCCGGCGGTGACGCCTCCACCAGCGGCGGTCGTCCGGCCGCCCGCCGCGGCGCCGACCCCGGCACCGCCGAGCACGCCCGCGGCGCCGGCGCCGCGTACACCGCCGCCGCAGTCCAGTGCGCCGGCCGAGGGGGCGCGGCCGGCGGTCGCGTCGGTGCCCGCGATCGAGACCCTGCTGGGGTCGGTCAGCGCCCCGTACCGTGTGACCGCGCGCGTGAGCGACCAGACGTGGGTGCGCGTGCGGACCGAGGACGGCCGCACCACCGAGGAGACCCTCGCGGCCGGCGAGGTCCGCGAGTGGGTGTCGGATCGGCCGCTGGTGCTGACGATCGGCAACGCGGCCGGGGTCGCGCTCGAGCTGAACGGACGCACCCTGCCGCCGCTCGGCGGGAAGGGCGTCGTCATTCCCCGCCTCGTCCTCCCCCCCGAATCCCGCTGAACCCGAGCTGACGTCCCTCTGCGCCCGTCCCGCCGAGGACGGCGCCGGGCGACCGCTCCGAGAGGTACACTACCGGACATGAAGTTTCTCTCCGGTTTCGGCCAGAAGCTGCGCGACGGACTGCGTCGCTCGCAAGAATTCCTGGGCAGCGGTCTGCAGACGGTCCTCGAGCCCGAACGTCCCATCGACGAGGCGCTCTGGGAGGAGCTCGAGGAGCTGCTGATCGCCGCCGACCTCGGCGCCCCGATGGCGGCCGACTTCGTCAACCGCGGTCGCGAGGAGGTCATGTACGGGACCGTGACCCGCGCGGGACAGCTGCGGCCGGTCCTCCGGCGCTTCCTGCTCGACACGCTCGGCCCCGCCCGGCCCCTCGCGCTCGACGCGCGCCCCAGCGTCGTGCTCATGCTCGGGGTCAACGGCTCCGGCAAGACGACGACCTCGGCGAAGCTCGCCGCCGCGCTCAAGGCCGACGGGCGCCACGTGCTGCTGGCGGCCGCCGATACGTTCCGCGCCGCCGCCATCGAGCAGCTCGAGACGTGGGGCCAGCGGATCGACGTCGAGGTCGTCCGGCAGGCGGCCGGCTCCGACCCCGCCGCGGTCGTCTTCGACGCGCTCAAGGCCGCGACGGCGCGCAGCGCCGACGTGCTCGTGATCGACACCGCGGGGCGGTTGCACACCAAGAGCAACCTGATGGACGAGCTGGCCAAGCTCAAGCGCGTGATCCAGCGCCAGGTGCCGGGCGCGCCCCACGAGTCGCTCATGGTGCTCGACGCGCCGACCGGCCAGAATGGGTTCGCGCAGGCGAAGATGTTCCACGAGACGATCGGGCTCAGCGGGGTCGCGCTCACCAAGCTCGACGGCACCGCCAAGGGCGGCATCGTGGTGCGCATCGTGCGCGAGCTGAAACTGCCCGTCGCGCTGGTCGGCGTCGGCGAGCGCGTCGACGACCTGCAGCCGTTCGACCCCGAACGCTTCGTCGACGCGCTGGTCCCCGAGCAATGAGCGACGCCGACTTCATGCGACGCGCCCTCGCGCTCGCCGAGCGCGGGCGCGGGCTGACCTCGCCGAACCCGCTGGTCGGCGCCGTGGTCGTCCGCGACGGCCGCGTGGTGGGCGAGGGGGCGCACCTGCGCGCCGGCGGCGCCCACGCCGAGGTGGCCGCGCTGGCCGCGGCAGGCGCCGCCGCGCGCGGGGCCACGCTCTACGTGACGCTGGAGCCGTGCGCGCACCAGGGCCGGACGCCGCCGTGCGCGCCCGCGGTCGCGGCAGCCGGCGTCGCACGCGTGGTGGCGGCGCTGCGCGATCCCAATCCGCTGGTGGTCGGTGGCGGCGCCGACGTGCTGCGGGGGGCCGGGATCGCCGTCGAGATGGGCGTGCTGGCGGCCGAGGCGGAGCGACAGAACCGCGCATGGCTGACGGCGATGCGGCGGGGGCGTCCGCACGTCACGCTGAAGGCGGCCGCCACCCTCGACGGCAAGCTCGCCGACGTCCACGGGACGTCGAAGTGGATCACGGGCGAGGCGGCGCGGCTTCACGCGCATCGGTTGCGGGCCGAGTCCGACGCGGTGCTCGTCGGCGTGGGCACGGCGCTGCGTGACGATCCGGCCCTCACGGTGCGCCTGCCGGAGCCGTGGCCGCGTGAGCCCTATCGTGTCGTGCTCGACACCCGGGCCCGCCTCGGCGCGGACGCGCGGGTCATTCACACCGGCACGCCCGCGCGGGCGCTCGTGGCGGTCGGCGAGTCGGCGCCGGCGGCGCGTGTAGCGGCGCTGGAGGCGGCCGGGGCGAAGGTGATGCGCTGCGTCACGCGCGAGGACCGGATCGATCCAGCCGCGCTGCTTGAACGGCTCTTCGACCTCGAGGTCCGCGCGGTGCTGGTCGAGGGCGGCGGCGAGACGCACGCCGCGTTCGTCGAGGCCGGGCTGGTCGACCGGGTCGCGTTGTTCCTCGCGCCGCTGCTGCTCGGCGGTCGCGAGGCCACGGGCGTCGTGGGCGGCGCGGGTCGCGACCTCAAGGCCGCGTTGCGCCTGACCCCGCCGACCACGACGGCGCTCGGCGACGATCTGCTCCTCGAGGCCGACGTGCTGCACGACGCGGAGCCCCGCGCGTGAGCGCCGTCGGGTGCAGCGTCGCCGTCCGGCGCGGGAGCCGTTAGCGATGTTCACCGGCATCGTCGAGGAGCTGGGGACGGTGCTCGGCGTCGAGCGGAGCGGGGACGTCGTGCGGCTCGCCGTCGGCTCGAAGGTCGCGCGCGAGGGCAGCGAGCTGGGGGCGAGCGTCGCCGTGAACGGCGTGTGCCTCACCGTCGTGGCCGCGCGGCCGGACGGGCTCGACTTCGAGATCGGGCCGGAGACCCTCGCGCGCACGACGCTGGGCCAGCTCGTCGCCGGCGACGCCGTGAACCTCGAGCGCCCGCTCCGGTTCGGCGCAGCGCTCGGCGGCCACCTGGTGCTGGGCCACGTCGACGGCGTGGGAACCGTGGAGGTCGCGACCCGTGTAGAATCGACGGCGCGGGTGCGGATCGTGCTGCCCGGGCCGGCGCTGGCCCCGCTCCTGGTCCCGCAGGGGTCGGTGGCGGTGGACGGCGTGAGCCTCACGGTGGCGGCGCTCGGCCGGGACGCCTTCGAGGTGATGGTGATCCCGCACACGCTGGCGGTGACGACGTTCGGGAGACTGGCACGTGGCCAGACGGTGAATCTCGAGATGGACGTGATCGGCAAGTACCTGCAGCGTTCGCTCGAGCTCAAGGGGACCACATGAGCGCATTCGTCACGATCGAGGAGGCCCTCGACGAGATCCGCCAGGGACATCTCCTGCTGGTCGTCGACGACGAGGACCGTGAGAACGAGGGCGACCTGGTTCTGGCCGCCGACAAGGCGACGCCGGAGGCGGTGAACTTCATGGCCACGCACGGGCGTGGCCTGGTCTGCATGCCGATGACCGGCGAGCGCCTCGACCAGTTGAAGCTCGGCATGATGGTCGCCGAGAACACCGCCCCGATGGGCACTGCCTTCACGGTCACCGTCGACGCCCGGCGGGGTGTGACGACGGGGACCTCGGCCTACGACCGCGCGGTGACGATCCGCACGCTGGTCGACCCGTCGATGGGGCCCGAGGACCTCACGGTGCCCGGGCACATCTTCCCGCTGCGCGCGATGGACGGCGGCGTCCTGCGTCGCGCCGGCCACACGGAGGCCGCCGTCGACCTGGCCCGCATGGCGGGCTGCTATCCGGCCGGCGTCATCTGCGAGGTCCTCGACGAGCACGGGGACATGGCGCGCCTTCCCCAGCTCAGCGAGCTGTCGCGTCGGCACGGCCTGAAGATGATCACGATCAAGGACCTCATCGAGTACCGCACGCGCAAGGAGAGTCTGGTCCGTCGGATCGCCTCGACCCGGCTGCCCACTGAGTTCGGCGAGTTCACGGCGGTGGCCTACGAGGCGACGGTGTACGACCGCGTCCACCTGGCGCTGGTGATGGGCGAGGTCGCCGGCGACGCACCGGTGCTCGTGCGGATGCACTCCGAGTGCCTCACCGGCGACGTCTTCCAGTCGCTGCGCTGCGACTGCGGCTCCCAGCTCACGAAGGCGATGGCCGTCATCAAGGAGGCCGGGTGCGGCGTCATCGTCTACCTGCGCCAGGAGGGGCGGGGGATCGGCCTGCACAACAAGATCCGCGCCTACGAGCTGCAGGAGCAGGGGATGGACACGGTCGAGGCCAACCAGGCGCTGGGGTTCAAGGCCGACCTGCGCGACTACGGCATCGGCGCCCAGATCCTCGTCGACCTGGGGCTGCGCAATCTCCGGCTGCTCACGAACAACCCCACCAAGCGGGCCGGCCTCGACGGGTACGGACTGCAGGTGGTCGAGCGCGTTCCTCTTGAAGTGCCGGCGAACCCGGAGAACCGTAAGTACCTGAGCACCAAGCGAGACAAGCTGGGTCACTTGCTCACTTCGCTCCCCGACTGAGCATGGCCGGCCGCGCCCCCCGTCCACCGCGGCGTGATCCCGATGGCCGGCGTCCGACCGCGCGGATTGCGGTAGTGGCGGCGCGCTTCAACGAGCGCATCACCAAGCGGCTGCTGTCCGGCGCCCTCCGGGCGCTGTCCTCGGCCGGGCTCCTCGACGAGGGCGTGGAGGTCCACTGGGTGCCCGGCTCCTTCGAGCTGCCCCAGGCCGCCGACTGCCTGGCCCGCACGGGCCGCTACGACGCGGTCGTGTGTCTGGGATGCGTGATCAAGGGCGAGACACCCCACTTCGACTTCGTGGCCGGCCAGGCTGCGGCCGGCATCCAGCGGGTGGCGCTCGACACGGGCGTGCCGGCGACCTTCGGCGTCATCACGGCGCTCACCGAGGAGCAGGCCTGGGCCCGCGCGGGCGGCGCCGTCGGCAACCGCGGGCAGGAAGCCGCGGAGGCCGCGATCGAGATGGCGACGTTCATCCGCGACCACGGGCCCCACACGAAGGCCGCGCGCGGCGGGCGCCGCCGGCGCCCCTCCCGCGCGTAAGCCGAGCCGATGGGCAGCCGGCGGAAGGCGCGCGAGGTCGCCCTGCAGTTCCTCTACCAGCTCGACCTGCACGGTGCCGCCGATCCGATGCCGCACGAGCCCGAGTTCTGGCAGCGGCACCCGGTCGATCCCGACACCCACGCCTTCGCCGAATCCCTCGTGCGGGGCAGCAAGCTGCAGCAGGCCACGATCGACAAGCTCCTCGCCCAGTACGCCGAGCACTGGGATCTCGACCGCATGGCGGTGGTGGACCGGAACATCCTCCGGATGGCGGTGTACGAGCTGCTGTGGCAGCCGGAGATTCCGCCCAAGGCGGCCATCAACGAGGCGCTCGAGATCGCGAAGAAGTTCGGGACCACCGAGTCGAGTCGCTTCATCAACGGCGTGCTGGATCGCATCCTGCGCGAGCATCGTCCCCACTCCGCCTGAGCCAGGCGGCGTCGTGCGGTACGCGATCCTGTCGGACATCCACGGCAACCTCGAGGCGCTACGCGCGGTCCTCGACGACTGCGCCGACCGGGCCGACGCGGTGCTCTGCCTGGGCGACGTGGTCGGCTACGGCGCCGACCCCCTGGCGTGCGTGGAGCTCGTGGCCGAGCGCGCCCAGGCGATCGTCGGCGGCAACCACGAGTACGCCGTGGCGGGGCGGCTGGGGCTCGAGTGGTTCAATCGCTATGCGCGCGCCGCGGCCGAGTGGACCCGCGAGCGCCTCGACGACGACCATCGCGCGTACCTCCGGGCGCTGCCCCTGGTGAGCGAGATCGACGACGCCACGCTCGTGCACGCCTCGCCGGCGCAACCGGAGGAGTGGGACTACCTCGTGAGCGCGGAGGACGGGTTCGCGGCGTTTCCGCACTTCGCCACGCGCTGGTGCTTCGTGGGTCATAGCCACCTGCCGGGCGCCTGGTCGCTCGGCTCCTCCGGTCCCGAGCACGACCCCGGGGGGCTCACCGTGCAGGCGGAGCGCGGCCGCCGCTACATCGTCAACGTCGGCAGCGTGGGCCAGCCGCGCGACCGCGACCCCCGCGCGGCCTACGTGGTGTGGGACGTCGAGGCCGGTCGAGCCGAGCTCCGTCGGGTCGTCTACGACGTCGACGGCGCCCGCCGCAAGATCGTCGCGGCGGGTCTGCCTCGGTTCCTGGCCGACCGGCTGGCGGCCGGCTCGTGAGCTCGCTCGGAGCGCACCTCCCGGCGGCGGCGCTCCTCGTCGGCAGCGCGGCGGTGGGCGCGCTGGCGTTCCCGCGCACGGACTGGGACGGGGCGGCGTGGATCGCGCTGGTGCCGTTGCTCATCATCGCGGTCGGCGCCCGCCCGCGGGTCGCGTTCGCGTGGGGCTGGCTCTACGGCACCGTCTTCTTCCTGGTCCTGCTGCGGTGGCTGCACTACACCTTCAAGACCTTCAGCACGATTCCGTGGCCGCTGACGTGGGGACCGGCCCTGCTGCTGGCGGCCTGGTGCGGCCTCTACATCGCCGCCGTGAGCGGGCTCGTGGCTTGGCTGGCGTCCCGCCGCTCGGTGAGCTGGGCGCTCGCGACCGCGCCGTTCCTGTGGGTCGGGGGCGAGTGGCTGCGCGGCCACCTGCTCGGGGGCTTTCCCTGGGGCACGCTCGGCTACTCGCAGTACCAGCGGCTGCCCGTCATCCAGATCGCGGAGCTCGGCGGCGTGCACGCCGTCTCGCTCGTCCTCGTGGTCGTCAATGCGGCGATAGCCGGCGCCTTCGTGCTGGGCTGGCGTCACGCGGTCGGTGGCCTGGCGCTGGCCGGCCTGCTGCTCGGCGGGACGCTCGGGTTCGGCGTCTGGCGCCTGGGCCAGCCGCCGCCCCCGGGCGAGGTGACGATGGCGATCATGCAGCCGTCCATCGAGCAGCCCACGAAGTTCGATCCCGACCACGGCACCGCCGTCCTGAAGATCTACCAGGAGCTCACGCGACAGGCCGGGGCGGAGCGCCCCGACATGATCGTGTGGCCGGAGACCGCGACGCCGACCGCGCTCCGCCGCGACCCCGATCTGCTCCGGCTGCTCTCCACGATGGCGGGGGAGGTGCGGGTGCCGCTGCTGGTCGGCTCCATCGACGTGCTCGACGGTCGGCCGGTTCGCTTCACGAACACGGCGTTCCTGGTGACCGACCGGGGTATCGTGGGACGGTATGATAAAATTCACCTCGTTCCGTTCGGAGAATACGTGCCGCTCTCGGGAGTGATCGGGTTTGTCAGGGGCTGGGCGGAGTTCATCGCCGATCTGGAGCCCGGCTCGAACGCCGTCGTGTTTCCGGGTCCGCCAGCCCCGTTCGGCGTCGTCATCTGCTACGAGGGCATCTTTCCCGACCTCTTTCGCACGTTCGTGAACAACGGCGCGCGTGTAATGGTGAACATGACGAACGACGGCTGGTTCGGGCGCACCAGCGGCCCCGAGCAGCACCTGACGATGTACCCGCTGCGGGCCGTGGAGCATCGGATCTCGGTCGTGCGGGCCGCCAACACCGGCGTGTCGGCCTTCATCGCGCCGACCGGCCAGATCATTCGCCACCTCGGCCTGTTCCAGCGCGGCGTCATCACCGAGCGCATGCCGCTCCGCCAGGGGCGCACCCTCTTCACCCGCCTCGGCGACTGGGTCGCGTGGGTGTCGCTCGGCCTGGCCGCTCTGTCGGTCGGCGTGGCCGGTCGGAGGATCGCATGCTCGGCGAGCTGAAGCGCGACGTCGGAGAGCTCACCCGGCGCGTCGACGAGCTCCGGAGGCATCTTTGACCTCCCAACCAAGGAGCAGCGCCTGGCCGGGCTCGACACGGAAATGGCGGCGCCGGCCTTCTGGGAGGACAACCGCCGCGCCCAGGAGCTGATCCGGGAGCGCACCGAGCTCTCCCGGCTCGTCGAGCGCGTCGGTCAGCTCACCACCCAGGCCTCCGACCTCGGCGTGCTCCTCGAGCTGGCCCAGGAGGCCGGTGACGACGGGAGTCTCGACGCCGAGATCGGCGAGGGCGTGGGGCGCCTGCGGCGAGAGCTGGACGAGTTCGAGCTGAAGGTCATGCTCTCCGGCTCACACGACGCGCGGCCCGCCATCGTCTCGATCCACCCCGGCGCGGGCGGCACCGAGTCCCAGGACTGGGCCCAGATGCTCATGCGCATGTACCTCCGATGGTGCGAGCGCGCGGGCTTCAAGGCCGAGGTCGTCGACCTGCTGCCCGGCGAAGAGGCCGGCATCAAGTCGGCGACGATCGAGGTCACCGGGGAGTACGCCTACGGCTACCTCAAGGGCGAGGCCGGCGTGCACCGCCTCATCCGCATCTCGCCCTTCGACGCCTCCAGCCGACGGCAGACCTCCTTCGCGTCGGTGTCGGTGGTGCCGGAGGTGGACGACGTCGAGGTCGAGATCCGCGACGACGAGCTCCGCGTGGACGTGTTCCGCTCGTCGGGGCCGGGCGGGCAGGGGGTCAACACGGCCGACTCGGCCGTGCGCATCACGCATCTGCCGACCAACATCGTCGTCTCCTGCCAGAACGAGCGCTCGCAGCTGCGCAACCGCGACACCGCCATGCGGATCCTCAAGGCGCGGCTCTACGAGATCGCGGAGCGGAAGCAGAAGGAGGACCTGGCCGAGCTCACCGGCGCCAAGAAGGAGATCGCCTTCGGCAGCCAGATCCGGTCCTACACCTTCCACCCGCAGCAGCGGATCAAGGACCACCGGACGAACCTCGAGATCGGCAACGTCGAGGCGGTGATGGACGGCGACATCGACGAGTTCATCAAGGCGTACCTGCTGTGGTCGCGGAGCAACGGCGCGTGAGCGAGCCCGACGGCAACGAGCTCATCCGTCAGCGCCACCTCAAGCTGGACGCCCTGCGGCGCCGCGGCCTCGACCCGTTCGGGAGCCGCTACCCCGTCAGCCACTGGGCCGGCCTCCTGCACGAGCGGCTGGCGACGGCGACCGAGGAGGAGCTCAAGGCGGTCGGCCCGGTCAGCCTGGCCGGACGCGTGGTGGCCCTGCGCCACCACGGCAAGACCTGCTTCGCGCACCTCATGGACCAGACCGGGCGGATCCAGCTCTACGCGCGGGCGGATCAGCTCGGCGACGACTTCGGCCTCTTCACCGAGCTCGACCTCGGCGACTTCATCGGCGTCACCGGCGAGATGATGCGCACGCGGACGGGTGAGCTGACGCTGGCCGTGAAGGCGTTCACCTTTCTCGCCAAGTCGCTCCGGCCGCTGCCCGAGAAGTGGCACGGCCTGAAGGACGTCGAGACGCGCTACCGCCAGCGCTACGTCGACCTCGTCGTCAATCCGGACTCCCGGCGGATCTTCCTGCTCCGCCCGCGCATCGTCCAGGCTATGCGGAAGTTCCTCGACGCGCGGGGCTTCATCGAGGTCGAGACACCGATGATGCAGCCGATCCCCGGCGGCGCCATCGCGCGGCCGTTCAAGACGCACCACAACGCGCTCGACATGGACCTCTACCTGCGTATCGCCCCCGAGCTCTACCTCAAGCGGCTCGTGGTGGGTGGCTTCGAGCGCGTCTACGAGATCAGCCGGGTCTTCCGGAACGAGGGCGTGTCGACGCGCCACAATCCCGAGTTCACCATCCTGGAGTTCTACCAGGCGTACGCCGACTACACCGACCTCATGGAGCTCACAGAGGCGCTCTTCGCCGAGCTGGCCCAGTCGCTCCTCGGCACGCTCACGCTGACGTGGGGGGAGCACACGATCGACCTGAGGCCCCCGTGGCGCCGGTTGCCGTTCTTCGAGGGGCTCTCGCGGGCGCTCGGCGTCCCGGTCACACCGGAGACCGACGCCGCGACGCTGGCCCGCGCCGCGGCGGCCCGAGGCCTGACCGCCGCCAAGGGCTCGGCCGACGCGATCTGGAAGGAGGTGTTCGACGAGCTGGTCGAGCCGACGCTCGTGCAGCCGACGTTCGTCACCGACTTCCCGATCGAGCTCTCGCCGCTCGCGAAGCGCAAGCGCGACAACCCGCGCCTCGTGGACCGCTTCGAGGGCTACCTCGGCTGCCGTGAGCTGGTCAACGCCTACAGCGAGCTCAACGATCCCATCGATCAGCTCGGACGGTTCCGCGAGCAGGCCGCTCTGGCCGCTCGCGGCGACGACGAGGCCCACTGGCTGGACGAGGACTACGTCCGCGCGCTCGAGTACGGGATGCCGCCGACGGCGGGCGAGGGGATCGGCGTCGATCGGCTCGTGATGCTCTTCGCTGATCAGCCGTCGATCCGGGAGGTCATCCTGTTCCCCCACCTGCGCCCCGAGGCCCCCGGCTCGTGAAGGGCGGACTGCCGTACGAGCTGTTCCTGGGGCTCCGCTACCTCGGCTCCCAGGGCAAGCGGCTGAACCTGTCGGTCTTCGTGTGGATCGGGGTCGGCGGCGTCTTCCTCGGCGTGTCGGCGCTCATCGTCGTGCTGGCCGTCATGACCGGCTTCCAGGACGGGATCCGCGACCGGATCATCGCCGCCAACCCGCACCTGCTGGTGTTCCAGAGCGGGGCGACCGGCATGCTCGACGCCGGGCGGATCGCCGGTGAGGTCCGTGCGGTGCCGGGCGTGCGCGCGGCGACGCCCTTCGTGCTCCAGCAGGCGCTCTTCACGAGCCCCGGCGGCGAGGCCCACGGCGGCCTCGTTCGTGGCATCGACCTCAGCGACGCGTCGGTGGCGGGCGACCTCGTCGGCCAGGTCCGGAGCGGGCGGCTGGAGTCCTTCGCCGAGGGCGGCGACGGGATCCTGCTGGGTGGCGAGCTGGCGCGCACGCTCGGGGTCCTGCCCGGTGACGCGATCACGGTGATCTCGCCGAAGGGGGCGCTGACCGCCGTGGGGATGGTCCCCAAGATGCGCCGCTTCACCGTGGTCGGCACCATCCAGGTGGGCATGCACGAGTACGACTCCTCGATCGCCTACCTGCCGCTGGGGCCGGCGCGCGAGTTCGCGGGGCTGGCGGGCGTCACGGGGATCGAGGTCAAGCTGGCCGATCCGTTCGACGCCCGGGCGGTGGGCGCGGTGATCGCCCGCCGGCTCGGTCCGACCTACTGGGTGCGCGACTGGATGGAGATGAACCGTAACCTCTTCGCTGCGCTCCAGCTCGAGAAGCTCGCGCTGTTCGTGATCGTCACGATCATCGTGCTGGTGGCCGCGTTCGCGATCATCGGCCACCTGGTCTTGCTGGTCGCCGAGAAGCGCAAGGAGATCGGCATCCTCAAGTCGATCGGCGCCACCGGCACCTCCATCACGGCCGTGTTCTTCACGGTCGGCATGACCATCGGCGCCGTCGGCACCCTGCTGGGCAGCCTGGTGGGGCTGGCGATCATCTGGGTGCAGAACACGTACAAGATCATCCGGCTGGCCGGCGACGTCTACCAGATCGACCACCTGCCGATGAAGCTGACGCCGGCCGACTTCCTGGCGATCGTCGGCGCGACGCTGGTCCTCTCCTTCTTCGCCACGATCATCCCGGCCCGCCGGGCCGGGTCGCTGCAGCCGGTGGACGTGCTGCGATATGAGTAGCCCGGCACGATGACGGACCGTCGCGAGCCGCTGCTGGTCGGCGAGGAGCTCGAGCGTGAGTATCGGACCGGGCCCGAGGTGGTGCGGGTGCTGCGGGGGGCCTCGGTCACGGTGGGGGTGGGGGAGGTCGTGGCCCTCGTCGGCGCGTCCGGGGTCGGCAAGTCCACGCTGCTGCACCTGCTGGGCGCGCTCGATCGGCCCTCGGCGGGGCACGTGCGCTTCCAGGGCGAGGACTTGTTCGCGCGCAACGAGGCCGGTCTGGCCCGCTATCGCCAGCAAGAGGTCGGTTTCGTGTTCCAGTTCTACAACCTGCTCGGCGAGATGTCCGCTCTCGAGAACGCGATGCTGCCGGCCCTGATCGCGCGCCGCCCGCGTCGCGAGGCGCGCGAGCGCGCGGCGGCGGCCCTGGCCGAGGTCGGTCTCGCCGACCGTCTGGGCCATCGGCCGGGCGAGATGTCGGGCGGCGAGCAGCAGCGTGTGGCCGTGGCGCGCGCGCTGATGAACGGACCACGCGTGATCCTCGCCGACGAGCCCACGGGCAACCTCGATCCCAAGACGAGCGCGGTCGTCTACGACCTGTTCCTGCAGCTGCAGGCGGAGCGCGGGATCGCGTTCTTGATCGCCACCCACAACCCCGATCTGGCCCGTCGCGCGGATCGGATCTACCGGCTCGTCGAGGGACGCGCGCGCGAGGTGAGCGGAACGGCCGACGAGGCGATCGGGTTGCCCTCGTAGGCGAAGCCGCGGATTTGCGAGGCCTAAGGGCTCGTGAAGAAAAAGGCTAGCGGCGGTGAGAAGCGCGGGATATACTGAGTTTGCTTCGTTAACTAGCCGTCTTCGCAGGGGAAACGGCGCCTCCTGGCGTCGGAGCGGGTAAGGGGGTCCAGTGTTTGAACGGTTCACCGAGCGGGCGCGACGGGTCATCATTCTGGCTCGCGAGGAAGCGGGTCGCTTTCGCCACGACTTCGTAGGGACCGAGCACGTCCTGCTCGGCCTCATCCGCGACGGCGAGGGCATCGCCACCGCGGTCCTGCAGCGCCTCGGGTTGCGGCTGGAGACGGTGAAGGCCGAGGTCGAGCGCGCGCTCGCCGGCTTCCCGAAGACCCTCACGTTCGGCGAGGTCCCATTCACCCCGCAGGCCAAGCGCGTCCTCGAGCTGTCCATCGAGGAGGCCCGCCAGCTCGGTCACAACTACATCGGGACGGAGCACCTGCTCCTCGGCCTGATGAAGGAAGGCCAGTCGATCGCCGCCAAGATCCTCGAATCCCTGGGCGCGCGGCTCGATGAGGTCCGGCAGGAGACCCTGGCACTGCTCGGCGACCAGTACTACCCCCGACCCAAGAAGCGCTCGCAGACGCCCGTGCTCGACGAGTTCGCCCGTGACCTCACCCAGCTCGCCCGTGAGAGCAAGCTCGACCCGGTCATCGGCCGGGAGCAGGAGATCGAGCGGGTCATCCAGATCCTGGCCCGCCGCACGAAGAACAACCCCGTGCTGATCGGCGAGCCCGGCGTCGGCAAGACCGCCATCGTCGAGGGGCTGGCCCAGAAGATCCAGACCCACGACGTGCCCGACGTCCTCGTGAACAAGCGCCTCCTGCAGCTGGACCTCGGCGCCCTCGTGGCCGGCACGAAGTATCGCGGCCAGTTCGAGGAGCGTCTGAAGGCCGTCATGAAGGAGATCCGGCAGTCGGAGAACGTCGTGCTCTTCCTCGACGAGCTCCACACGCTGATCGGGGCCGGCGCCGCCGAGGGGGCTATCGACGCCTCCAACATGCTGAAGCCGGCGCTGTCACGCGGCGAGATCCAGACCATCGGGGCCACCACGCTCGACGAGTACCGGAAGTACATCGAGAAGGACGGCGCGCTCGAGCGCCGGTTCCAGCCGGTCATCGTCAAGGCGCCGTCGGTGCCGGAGGCGATCGAGATCATCAAGGGGCTGCGCCACAAGTACGAGGCGCACCACCGGGTCAAGATCACCGAGCAGGCCATCAGCGCCGCCGTCATGCTCGCCGACCGTTACATCACCGACCGCCAGCTGCCCGACAAGGCCATCGACGTCATCGACGAGGCCTCGTCCCGGACGCGCCTCATGGCGCTCACGCCGCCCGCCGAGCTCAAGGAGATCGAGAAGGAGCTCGAGCGCGTGCGTCGCGAGAAGGACATGTACCTCGAGGCGCAGGAGTTCGAGAAGGCGGCGTCCCTCCGCGAGAAGGAGAAGATCCTCCAGCATCGCGAGGAGGAGATGAAGCGGGAGTGGGACCGGACCAAGGGCAAGGGCGTGCAGTCCGTCGGCGAGGTGGACATCGAGTTCATCGTCTCGCGGTGGACGGGCATCCCGCTGGCGAAGCTCGAGGAGAAGGAGTCGGCCAAGCTCGCCCGCATGGAAGAGGCGCTCCACGGGCGCATCATCGGCCAGGACGACGCCGTCAAGGCGGTGGCCCGCGCCATCCGTCGCTCGCGCGCCGGCCTCAAGGACGCCAAGCGGCCCGTGGGCTCGTTCGTCTTCCTCGGCCCCACGGGCGTCGGCAAGACCGAGCTCGCGCGCGCGCTCGCCGAGTACCTCTTCGGTGACGAGAACGCGCTCATCCGCGTCGACATGTCGGAGTACATGGAGAAGTTCTCGGTCTCCCGCCTGCTCGGCGCGCCTCCCGGCTACGTCGGCTACGAAGAGGGCGGCTTCCTGACCGAGAAGGTCCGTCGTCGTCCCTACTCGGTCGTGCTGTTCGACGAGATCGAGAAGGCGCACCCGGACGTCTTCAACATGCTGCTCCAGGTGCTCGACGACGGCCGGCTGTCGGACTCGCTCGGCCACGTGGTGGACTTCAAGAACGCCATCCTGATCATGACGTCCAACCTCGGCACCAGCCTGATCGGCAAGCGGACGTCGCCGGGGTTCCTGGCCGAGTCGGACGAGCAGTCCTACGAGAAGATGAAGGACCGCGTGATGGAGGAGATGAAGCGCGCGTTCCGGCCGGAGTTCCTCAACCGGATCGACGACATCATCGTCTTCCACTCGCTGGCCGAGCAGCACATCAAGAGCATCATCCGGCTCATGACGTCGCGCATCAACAAGCAGCTGACCGAGAAGGGCATCGAGCTCATCCTCACGCCCGCGGCGGAGAACGCCCTCGTCGAGAAGGGCTTCGATCCGACCTACGGGGCCCGGCAGCTTCGCCGGACGATTCAGAAACACATCGAGGACCCGCTGGCGGAAGCCATCGTCCGGGGCCAACTCGTCGACAGTGCGCGTATCGAAGTCGACGTGGAAGGGGGCAACTTCGTGTTCCGCGAAGCGCCGCCCCAGGCCGCAGACGCACCGCTCGAGCTTGCTGAGCACTGACCGGGCGTTCGGAAGAGCCTGACGGTCCGGTGACGGCACGGGGGCGTGTGCGTCGGACGGGCGCCGTCGTCTTGGCGGCGCTCGGCCTACTCGTCGCAATAGCCGACGCCCAGCCCCGAGCCCCCGCCCCCGGCGCACCGCCGCGGCCCATCCTGATTCGCGAGATCGCCGTGGAAGGAAACCGGCGCGTCCAGGAGGCGGTCATCCTCGGCCGCATCCGGTCCGGTGTCGGCACCCCCTTCAACCCCTCCCAGGCCTCCGAGGACCTCCGGTCGATCTTCACCCTGGGGTTCTTCGACGACGTCCAGATGAAGGTCGAGGACTTCGAGGGGGGCGTCAAGGTTACCTTCGTCGTCGTCGAGCGGCCCTTCGTCCGCGACGTCGAGTTCGTGGGCAACTCCAAGCTCGCCACCGCCGACCTGCAGGAGAAGATCGAGCTCAAGCTCGGGAGCGTCTACAACCCCGTCGACGTGCAACGCGCGGTTGAGAAGCTCAAGGAGTTCTACGAGGACGAGGGGTACTTCGAGGTCCAGATCAGCCCCGAGATCGAGAAATTCCAGGACGGTGACGTCAAGGTGGTCTTCACGATCAACGAGGGCCGGCGGATCACGATCGACAAGATCGTCATCCGCGGGAACACCGGGCTGAAGGACAAGGTCATCAAGGACGCGATGGCGACGCGGGAGCGGCAGTACTTCATCCTGCGCGGCACCGTCCAGCGGCAGAAGCTCGAAGAGGACATGGAGCGGATCCTGGCCGTCTACCAGGACTACGGCTACGTGCAGATGCGCGTGGAGAAGTACGACGTCTCGGTCGACCGCGAGCGGGCACGGGTGACGATCACGATCGACGTCGTCGAGGGCTCCCAGTACCGGATCGGGGCCCTGAAGGTGGCGGGGGTAACCCTCGTGCCGGAGGAGGAGGTCCGACGCCAGCTCGGCCTCAAGAGCGGCGAGGTCTTCTCCCGGACGGCGCTGCGGGACGGTGTCCGTAACGTCACCGACCTCTACAGCACGATCGGCCGGGCCTCGGCCGACGTCCTTCCCCGGACCGACCAGGCGCCGGGCAACCTGATCGACGTCTCGATCGAGGTGACCGAGGGGCCGGAGGTCTACGTCGAGCGGATCAACATCACCGGGAACACCCGCAGCGAGGACCGCATCCTCCGGCGCGAGATCCCCTTCGTCGAGGGCGACCTCTTCACGCTGCAGAAGCTGCAGCGGGCCCGCCAGCGGCTGATCAACCTGGGCTACTTCGAGACCGTCAACCTCACCACCCAGCCCGGGACCGACAAGACGCGGATCCTCGTCAACATCGAGGTCACCGAGCGGCCGACGGGCATCTTCTCCATCGGCGGCGGCTTCTCGTCGGTCGACAGCTTCGTCGGGACCCTGGACATCTCGCAGAACAACTTCCTGGGCCGCGGCTGGCAGCTCTCCCTGCGCCTGCGGGCCGGCGCCAACAGCCAGCAGGGCATCATCAGCTTCACCGAGCCCTGGCTGTTCGACCGACCACTGGCGGCCGGCTTCGACCTGTTCAACATCCGACGGGACTTCACCGAGTACGATTACGACTCCCTGGGTGGCACCATTCGCTTCAGCCACCCGTTCGCCGAGTACTGGCGGTGGCAGGTCTCCTACCGTCTGACCCGCGATGAGATCAGTGACGTGCGCGGCGACGACCCGCTCATCAGGGAGGAGGAGGGAACACGCGCTACCTCGGCCGTCACCTTCGGCGTCACCCGGGACAGCCGCGACGTGATTGCGGCGCCCACCAAGGGCGGGTTCACCGTCCTGACGCTGGACTTCGCCGGCCTCGGGGGCGACTCGAAGTTCGTCAAGACGGTGGCCTCGACGACGTACTTCAAGCCGATCTGGTTGGGGCACATCCTGTCGGGCCGCATCGAGGGCGGCTACGGATTCGGCTGGGCCGAGGACGGGCTGACGGGACGTTCCGAGCTGCCGATCTTCGAGCGGTTTTACCTGGGCGGCCCGAACTCCATCCGGAGCTTCAAGGCGCGCCGGATCTCCCCGGTCGACGACAGCGGCACCCGGATCGGCGGCACGTCCGAGGTGCTGGGCAACGTCGAGTACATCGTGCCGCTGCCCTTCAACTTCCGGGTGGCCGGCTTCTTCGACGTCGGCAACGTCTACGGGTTCTCGACCAAGTTCGACCTGACCGATACGCGCGAGGCGGCCGGCGCTGGCATCCGCTGGCAGTCGCCCTTCGGCCCGATCCGGGTCGATTACGGGATCAACCTCGATCGGCGCAAGGGCGAAGATTTCGGCGCCATCCAGTTTTCGGTCGGCTCGCCGTTCTGAGGAGGGGTGGATGAAGGCTGTGGTGAGACTGAGCGTGATCGTGGCCGCCTCGCTGGCCGCGACGGTGGTGACGGCCGGGGCGCAGACGCCGTCCCCGCCGGCCGCGGGGGGGGGCCTCCAGCGGATCGCCTACATCGACGTGCAGCGCGTCCTGGCCCGCTCGGCCGCCGGCGTCGCCGCGCGCGAGCAGCTCGAGCGCGAGAAGGCGGCGATGCAGAAGGAGATGGACAGCAAGCGCGTCGAGCTGGAGAAGCTGCGCGAGGAGATCGACAAGAAGGGCGCCCTGATGACCGCCGACGCCCGGCGCGACAAGCAGGAGCAGTTCGAGCGCAAGCGGCGCGACGCCGCCCGCCTGGCCGACGACTTCCAGAAGGAGCTAGAGCGCAAGGAGTCCGTCCTGCTCCAGAAGGTCCTCCAGGAGGTCTCGGGTATCATCGAGCGTGTCGGCAAGGAGAGGAACTATTATCTGATCGTCGAGAGGCGGGGGGCGGGTGTGATCTACGCGTCTCCCGAGGCCGACCTCACCGACGAGGTCATCCGGGCGTTCGATCAGGCGAACCCCAAGGGCCCGGCGCCCACACCGCCGGCGGTCGCGCCAGGGAAGAAGCCGTAGGAAGCAATGACCAAAGCCGGGTTCACGCTCGGCGAGCTCGCGGAAGCGCTGCAGGCACGACTCGATGGTGATCCGGAGCGGGTCGTCACCGGAGTCGCGCCGCTGGATGTCGCCGGGCCTGACCAGATCTCGTTCCTGACCGACGCCCGCTACCATGACGCCGCCCGCGCCTCGCGGGCGGGGGCGTTCCTGGCGGCCGTCGACGCCGCCGACCTGCCGGGGCCCACCCTGCGCTGCGCCGCGCCCCAGCAGGCGCTCATCGACCTCGTCCGGATGTTCCATCCCGCGCCGGTCGCGCCGCCCGGAGTCGACCGCACGGCCCTGGTGGCCCGCGATGCGCGCGTCGACGCCAGCGCGTCGGTGGGCGCCCTCACCGTGATCGACAGCGGCGCGGTGATCGGTCCCGGCGTGCGGTTGCACGCGCTGGTCTACGTCGGCGCCGGCGTCGAGGTCGGCGAGGGGAGCACGATCTATCCCCACGCGACCCTGCGGGAGGGCGTGCGGATCGGCCGGCGCGTCGTGATCCACTCGGGCGCCGTGCTGGGAGCCGACGGCTTCGGCTTCGCCTTCGACGGCGTCGCCCACCGCAAGATCCCACAGGTGGGCGGCGTGCTGATCGAGGACGACGTCGAGATCGGCGCGAACACCACGATCGACCGCGCGACGTTCGGCGACACCATCGTGCGGCGCGGCACCAAGATCGACAACCTCGTGCAGATCGGCCACAACGTGGAGGTCGGCGAGCATTCGCTCCTGGTGGCGCAGGTCGGCGTCTCCGGCTCCTCCCGGCTCGGCCGCGGCGTGGTGCTGGCCGGCCAGGTCGGTGTCGCCGACCACGTGACCCTCGGCGACGGCGTCATCGCCGGCGCGCAGGCCGGCATCCCCAGTAGCCTCGAGGCCGGCGCCCGCGTGCTGGGCACGCCGGCGCGGCCGATCGTGCAGGCCAAGCGGATCATGGTCGCCGAGATGCGGCTGCCTGAGCTGCTGCAGCGGGTCCGCGCGCTCGAGCAGCGGCTCGAACGGCTCGCCGAGCAGGTCGGCGAGACCGAGGGCCCGGGCCGGACGTGAGCGAAGACGTCCACGCCACCGCGCTCGTGGACCCACGCGCGAGGCTCGGCGCGCGGGTGCGGATCGGTGCCTACTCAGTGGTAGGCCCCGAGGCCGTGCTGGGCGACGACGTGGAGCTCGGCCACCACGTCGTGCTCGAGGGCCGCGTCGAGATCGACCGCGGCGCCCAGATCGGCCACGGCGTCGTCCTCGGCGGCGTGCCGCAGGACCTCAAGTTCAAGGCGGGCACCCTGTCGGGCGTGCGGATCGGTGCCGGCAGCGTGCTCCGCGAGTACGTCACGATCCACCGCGCGACGACGCCGGAGGCGTGGACCGAGGTCGGGCGCGACTGCCTCGTCATGGGCCTGGCCCACGTCGCTCACGACAGCCGGCTCGGCGACGGCGTCATCGTCATCAACTACGCCGGCATCACCGGGCACTGCCAGATCGGTGACCGCGTCACCGTGGGCGGGATGGTCGGCATGGTGCCCTTCACGCGGATCGGCACCGGCGCCTACGTCGGCGGGATGGCCAAGATCAACGCGGACGTACCGCCCTACGTGATCGTCGACGGCCAGCCGGCCACCGCCCGCGGCGTGAACGTCATCGGGCTGCGGCGCGCCGGGATGGCGGCGGGCGAGCGGCGCCTCGTGCAGGATGCCTACCGGCTGCTCTACCGGAGCGGCCTGACGCCGAAGCGGGCGGTGGAGCGCATCCGCGAGGAGCTGCCGGCCAGCCCGCCGGTGGTGACCCTGCTCGACTTCATCGCGGGTGCGACGCGTCACGGCATCTGCAAGGCACTGCGCGAGGCCAGCGAACCGGCCGACGACACCGAGGAGGTCACGTCCTGATGGCGGCGAACGGACGCATCCGGGCCGGCGTGGTCGGCACCGGTCACATGGGGCAGTACCACGTGCTCGTCTACGCCGAGCTCCCCGACGTCGAGCTCGTCGGCGTCGTCGACATCGACGTCGACCGGGCCGCGTCCATCGCGGCCGGCTACGACACGCGCGCGTTCGGCGACCACCGAGAGCTGATCGGGCGCGTCGACGTCGCCAGCGTCGCAGTGCCGACCGAGCAGCACTTCCACGTCGCGCGGGACCTGCTGGAGGCGGGGATCAGCGTGCTGGTCGAGAAGCCCATGACGCCGACGATCGAGGAGGCGCGCGAGCTGTTCGCGATCGCCGAGCGGACGGGGGCCGTGCTCCACGTGGGCCACGTCGAGCGGTTCAACGGCGCCGTCGACGAGCTCAAGCGGCTGGTGACGTCGCCGATCCTGATCGAGTCCCGGCGGCTGGGACCGTTCGTCCCCCGCGTGCAGAAGGACACGGTCGTGATGGACCTCATGATCCACGACATCGACATCGTGCTGGGGCTCGTCGACTCGCCCCCCGAGCGGCTCGCCGCCCAGGGCGCCTCGGTGCACAGCGAGGTGGCCGACGTCGCCACGGTGCAGATCCGCTTCGCCTCGGGCGCCATCGCGACGATCTCGGCGAGCCGGGCGACCGAAGAGAAGATCCGCACGCTCGCCATCACGCAGCCCGACGCCTACATCGTGCTCGACTACACCGAGCAGGACATCCATATCTACAAGCGGGCCGCCCAGGAGTACACGATGAACCGCGGCTCGATCCGCTACCGCCGCGCGTCGTTCGTCGAGCACCTCAAGGTCCACCGCGACAACCCGCTCAAGCTCGAGATCCAGCACCTCATCGGTGCCACCCGGCGGCGCCGCGCCGGCGAGCGTGTTGTGCCGGGGCAGCAGGACGACCTCCGCTCGCTCGCCATGGCGCTTGAGATCGAGCGGATGATCCGCGACGGCGTGCCCGAGGTGGCCTGGCGCGACCCGTGCTGAGCGCCGGTCCCGGTATCGAGGGCCGCCACGGCTCCGCCGAGGCGTCTCGAGGCTGTGGCGGCCCGGTGATGCCCTCCATCACGACCTCATGCGCTCGCTGGGACTGATGTGCGGGGCCGGCGCGCTGCCGGCCCGGATGGCCGCCCAGGCGCGACAGCTCGGCTGGCGGGTCGTCGCCTTCGCGTTCCCCGGCGCCGACGACCTCGGCGCCGGCGCCGACACGATCGTCTCATCGCGCATCGACGCGATGGGACCGGTGGTGGCCGCCCTCGGCCGCGAGCAGGTGTCGGCGGTGCTGTTCTCGGGAAAGTTCTGGATGGGCGACCTCCTCGCCGCGCGCGACACCGACGCTGTCCACGCGGGCATGGCACAGCGCGCGGGCGCGCTGCTCGACGGCAACATCGCCCAGGCGATCATCTCCACGCTCGACGGGCTCGGCATCGAGCTCCTCGACCAGCGGCCGTTCCTCGGCGACTGGCTCGGGGCGCCGCGGGTGTGGTCCGCGCGTGAGCCGACCGAGGCGGAGTGGGGCGACATCCGCCGGGGCCTCACGGTGGCGCGTCTCAACGCCGGGGCCAGTGTCGGCCAAACCGTGGTCGTCAGACGCGGCGCGGTGAGCGCGGTCGAGGCGATCGAGGGGACCACTGAGGCCATCCGGCGCGGGACGACGCTGAGCGGCCCGGGCGCCGTCGTGGTCAAGGCCGTCGCGCCGGGCCACGACTTCCGCTTCGACATCCCGGCCATCGGCCCCGACACGCTGGAGATCGCGGCGGCGGGCGGCGCCACCGCGATCGCGGTGCAGGCCGGGGCGGTGATCGTCCTCGAGGCCGAGGCGACGATCCGCGGCGCCGACGGCGCCGGGATCGCGCTGGTGAGCGCCGATGTCGACGGCTGAGCCGGCGCCGGTGATGATCGTCGCGGGCGAGGCGTCGGGCGACCTGCACGGCGCGACGCTGTGCCGGGCGCTGCGCGGGCTGGCGCCGGCGCGGCCGCTGGTCGGCATGGGCGGAGAGCGCATGGCCGCGGCGGGCGTGGAGCGGCTCGCCGACGTGACCGGCGCGGCCGCCATCGGCGGAACCGAGGCGCTCGGGCCGATCCCGACGTTGCTCGCGGCGTGGCGGCGCCTGCGCGCCGTGCTCCTCGGGCCGCGGCCGCCGGCAGCGCTCGTGCTCGTCGACTTCCCGGAGTTCAACCTGCGACTGGCCCGGGTGGCCCGGCGCGCCGGCATTCCCGTCGTGTACTTCATCCCGCCCCAGGTGTGGGCGTGGCGGCCGTGGCGCGCGCGTGTCGTCGCGCGACGCGCCTCGCTCGTCCTCGCCGTGTTTCCCTTCGAGGTGCCGCTCTACCGTCGCGCCGGGGCGCGCGTCGAGTTCGTCGGCCACCCGGTGCTCGACGCCCTCGTGGGCGCGCCCGAGCGGGTCGAGGCCCGCCGCCGGCTCGGACTCGATCACACCGCGACGGTCGTGGGGCTGCTGCCGGGCAGCCGCGCCCAGGAGATCCACCACACCTTGCCCGTGCTGCACGCGGCGGCGGCGCGGATCGCGGCGGCCCGCCCCGGCACGCGCTTCGTCCTCGCCGCCGTGGAGCGACGCGGCGAGGGGCCGGACCCGGCGGCGCTCCTGCGGGACGCCACGCCCACGGTGCAGGTGGTCGAGGGGCAAACCTACGCGGTGATGCGCGCCGCCGACGTACTGCTCGCGACCTCCGGCACCGCGACGCTCGAGGCGGCCCTGCTCGGGACCCCGATGGTGGTGTGCTATCGGTTCTCGCGGCTCAGTGAGGCCATGGTGCGGTTGCTCGTCCGCGTCCCGTGGATCAGCCTCGCCAACATCACGCTGGGGCGGGCGGTCGTGCCCGAGCTCTACCAGCGGACGTTCACCGCCGAGCGCGTCGCCGACGAGGCGCTCGCCCTCCTCGGCTCCTCCACGGCGCGCGCGGCCCAGCGCGAGGCCTTCGTCGAGCTCGGGGCCCTGCTGGGCGAGCCCGGCGTCGGCGTCCGCGCCGCCCGGCACGTGCTGTCCCTGATCGAGGGGCCGGGCGTGGCGCGCGCCGCCGAGGCGCGGTCGGTGGGCGCGTCGTGAGCGCGCTGGCCACGCTGGCGCCGCCCGCCGCCGCTGTCGTCGTCCGCGCGCTCGGGGCGACCCTGCGGCTCACGGAGCAGGGCGTCGAGTCGATGCAGACGCTGTGGGCCGAGCGGCAGCCGCTGATCTACGCCGTCTGGCACGGTCGCATCCTCATGATCCCCTGGCTGACCGCGCGACTGGTTCGCACGCGTGGCGCCCGCACCGTGCGGGTGCTGGCGAGCCGCTCGCGGGACGGTGAGCTGGTCGCCCGCTGGGTGACGCGCTTCGGCCTGTCGGTCGTGCGGGGCTCGTCCTCACGCGGGGGCGCCGAGGCGCTGCGCGCGCTGGCGACGGCGGTGCGCGCGGGGGAGGACGTGGCCGTGATCCCCGACGGGCCTCGCGGACCCCGCGAGCGGCTTCAGGCCGGCGTCGTGGTGCTGGCGGCCGCCACCGGTGCGCCGGTCGTCCCGCTCGGCTTCGCCGCGCGTCCGGCGCGTCGCCTCGCCTCCTGGGACCGCTTCCTGGTGCCCTGGCCGTTCGCGCGGGCCGCGGTGGTGTTCGGCAAGGCGGCGACGGTGCCGCGCGGGGCGGACCGTGAGCTGGCGCGGACGGACCTCGAGCGCGCGCTGCGGGAGGCGACCGACGCCGCCGACCGCCTCGTGGGCGCGTGATGTATCCCGTCTACACGGCAGCGTTCGCCGCGGCGGTGACCGGCTACGCACCCGTGGCCCTGGCCAGGCGCCTCGTCCGCGGCGTGCCGCTGAACCTCCGCGAGCGGCTGGGTCTCACGCGTCACGAGCGGCCGCCGCGCCCGGTGGGGTGGATCCACGCGGTCTCCGTCGGCGAGGCGATCGCGGCAGCGCCGCTGGTGGAGGGGCTGCGGCGCACCTGGCCGTCGCTGCCGCTCGTCGTCTCGACGGTCACCGAGACCGGCGCGCGGGTCGTGCGGGAGCGGTTCGCGGGCGTGGCGCGGCACCGCTACTTCCCGCTCGACTTCCCGGGCGCCGCCCGGCGGGTCATCGCCTCGATCGAGCCGGCGTTCTTCGTGTCCATGGAGACCGAGCTCTGGCCGAACGTCCTGCGGGGCCTGGCCGCCCGCGGCGTGCCGACCATGATCGCCAACGGCCGGCTCTCGGACCGGTCGTTCGGTCGCTATCGCCTCGTGCGCGGTGCGATGCGGCGCGTGCTGGGCGACGTCACCGTGTTCGCGATGCAGTCCGACGAGGACGCGCGGCGCGTGATCGCGCTGGGCGCGCTGCCCGAGCGGGTGGTCGTGAGCGGCAACCTCAAGCACGAGCCGCTGCCCGACCCGGCCGGCGCCGCCGACCTGTGGCACCGGCTGCTCGGCCTGGCCCCCGGCCAGCCGGTGTGGATCGCCGGTAGCACCCACCGCGGCGAGGACGACATCGTGCTGCAGGCGCACCGCCGTGCGCTGGCCGCCCGGCCCGACCTCGTCCTGGTGGTGGCCCCGCGACACCCCGAGCGGGTGGGCGAGGTGATGAAGCTGATCGGGAGCGCGGGGTTCGCGGGGGCACGGCGCAGCGAGATGCCGTCGAGTCGCGGCGCTACCACGCCGATCATCGTGCTCGACACCGTCGGCGAGCTGGCCCAGCTCTACACCATCGCCGACGTCGTGTTCGTCGGGGGCAGCCTCATCCCGCTCGGTGGGCACAACATGCTCGAGCCGGCGCTGCGCGGCAAGCCCGTGCTCTTCGGTCCGCACACGGCAAACTTCCGCGAGGCCGCCGCCGTCCTGCTGGATGGCGGCGGCGGCGTCGTGGTGCAGGACGCCGTCGAGCTCGCCGGCGAGCTCGGGCGGTTGCTCGCCGATCCCGACCTCCGCGCCCAGCGTGGCACGGCCGCCCGCGAGGCGGCGGCCTCGCGGCACGGCGCCTCGCGGACGACGCTCGAGCTCGTGGCGCGCTACCTGTACCCGGACACCACGTCGTGAGTCGGCGCGACCGCCTCGTGGAAGGCTGGGAGCGCGGCTTCACCGCCGGCACCGGCGGCGTGCTGGCGGCGATGGCCGGCGGCTACCGCGGCCTGCTCGGTGCCCGCGAGTGGCTCTACGCCCGGGGGCTCCTGCACTCGCGCGCGCTCGGCTGCCCGGTCGTGTCGATCGGCAACCTCACCGTCGGCGGTACCGGCAAGACGCCCGCGGTCGAGCTGGCGGTGCGGACGCTCGCCGACCTCGGTCACCGGCCGGCGGTGCTGAGCCGCGGGTACGGACGCAGCGGGGGCGGCGTGCAGATCGTCGCCGACGCCGCGTCGATCCGGCTCGACGCCGACGAGGCGGGCGACGAGCCGTTCCTGCTCGCGCGCCGCCTGCCCGGGGTGCCGGTCGTGGTCGGCCCCAACCGCTACGAGGCGGGACGGGTGGCGGGCGCGCGCTTCGGCGTGACGGCGCTCGTGCTCGACGACGGCTTCCAGCACCGCACGCTCCGCAAGGATCTGGAGATCGTCATGGCGCGGGCGGATCGGCCGTGGGGCAACGGACGGCTGCTGCCCGGTGGTCCGCTGCGGGAGCCGCTCTCCGGGCTCCGCCGCGCGCACCTCGTCGTCGCCACCGGGGCCCGCGGGCTCGACGAGGCGAGCGAGGTCGTGGAGGCCGTGGAGCGCCGGGCGCCGGCGGTGCCGGTCCTCACGGCGGTGCACGTCCCGACCGAGTGCTTCGAGTCGCGCGGGATGCGGTTCGTGCCGCTCGAGGCGCTCGCCGACGCCCGCCTGCTCGCATTCGCGGGGATCGGCTCGCCGGCCGGCTTCCGCCGCACGCTGCGCGAGGCGCGGGTGACGGTCGTCGACTTCCAGGCCTTCGCCGACCATCACTGGTACACGCGCGAGGAGCTCGGACGACTGGAGCGTCGGGCGGTCGAGGTGAGGGCCGACGCGTTCATCACGACCGAGAAGGACTGGGTGCGCCTCCGTCCGTTGCGGCCGCTGGCCCGCCCCGTGTACGTGCTCAGCGTGCGCCTCATGCTCACCTCCGGCGAGGCCGAGTGGCGTGCGGCGTTCGAGCGGGTCGGAGCGAGCGTGAGGCCGCGATGAACGTCGCCGTCCGCCTGCCGAACTGGCTGGGCGACACCGTGATGGCGGTGCCCGCCCTGGCGGCGGTCCGCGCGGCGTGGCCCGAGGCGCGCGTGCTCGCGGCCGGACCGTGGGCGTCGCTGCTCGCCCACCAGGGGCTGGCCGACGTCCTCGCCGACTACCCCCGAGCGTGGCGCGGTCGTCTGCGCGCCGCCGACACGGTGGCCGCCTTCGGGCCCGACCTGGTGATCCTGCTCCCGAACTCGCTGGAGTCGGCGCTCGCCGCCTGGTACTGGGGTGCACGACGGCGCGTCGGCTTCGCGAGCGGCGGGCGCGCGACGCTGCTCACCGACGCCGTGCCCGTGCCCGACCCGCGTCCGCACCAGGTCGACGAGTACCTGTTGCTCGCGGAGGTGAGCGGGGCGCCCGCGACGATGCGCGAGCCCGTGCTCCGACCGCCGGAGGCCGACTCCGAGCCGGCCATCGAGGCACGTCGCCTTCTGGACGAGGCGGGAGCGCCGCGGCGAGGGGTCGGCCGCCGCATCGCGATCCACCTCGGCGCCGCGTACGGCTCCGCCAAGCTCTGGCCCGTCGAGCGCGTGACGGAGTTCTGCCAGCTGCTCGCGGCCGAGGGGACGCCGGCGATCGTGCTCGGCGCCCCGAGCGACGCCACGACGGCCGCGGCGATCGCGGCGACGGCGCCCGTGGTGAGCCTCGTCGGCCGCGATCGTCCCGCGTTGCTGCCCGCGGTGCTCGGCGAGGTCGACGTGCTCGTCAGCGGCGACACCGGCGTGGCCCACCTCGCGGCGGCGCTGGGCACGCCCGTCGTCACGCTGTTCGGCCCGACCGACCCGCGCCTGACCGCGCCGCGCGGTCGGGCCGCCGTCGTCACGCACCCGGTGCCGTGCGCGCCCTGCTTCTACCGGGTCTGCCCGATCGAGCATCCGTGCCTGCGCGGCGTCGAGCCCGCCCACGTCTACAAGCGCGCGACCGCCCTGCTCGAGGCCGCCGCGTGAACGTCCTCCACCTCGCGGCCAACCGGTGGTGGACCGGGAGCGCCGATCCCATCATCCGGCTCGCGAGCGGCCTGCGCGCGCGCGGCCACCACGTGCTGCTCGGCGTCACGCCAGGCGACCGCTTCGAGGCGAAGGCCCGCGAGGCGGGGCTGCCCCTCGTGGAGGGCCTGCACCTGCGGGCGCGGCTGGCGCCGATCGAGCTCGCCCGCGACGCCCTGCGGCTGCGCGCGCTGGTGGCGTCCGAGGCGATCGACGTCATCCACGCCCACCACTCGCACGACCACTGGCTGTCGCTGCTGATCCGGGCCCGCCGTCCCTACGGGCGGCCCGCGGTGCTCGTGCGGACGTTCCACAACCAGCGCTCCGTCAAGCCCTCGGCCCTGGCCGGCGCGCTCTACCGGCGTACGGCCGCGGTCTTCGCGGTGTCGCGGCAGATCGAGGCGCGCTGCCGTCAGGTCGGCCTGCCCGACGACCGCGTGCACTGGATCCCCGGCGTGGCCGACCTGCCGCGCTTCGGTGATGGCAGCGACGGTCGCGCGATCCGCGCGGAGTACGAGATCGGCGGGGCGCCGGTCGTGGTGTCCGTCGCGCGGTTCGCGGCCAACCGCGGACACGAGCAGCTCCTGGCCGGCTTCGGCCAGCTCCTGCGCCGGTTGCCGGACGCGCGGCTGCTGCTGGTCGGCAAGGGGGAGCGCCGCGAGCGACTCGAGCAGCTCGTCGCCGAGCTCGGGCTCGGCCACCGCGTGATCTTCACCGGCTACCGCGACCGCGACCTGCCGCAGGTGCTGGCCGCCGCCGACTGCTTCGCGCTCATGGCCGCCGGCTCCGACGAGTCGTGTCGGGCGGCGCTGGAGGCGATGGCGGCGGCGCGGCCGGTCGTCGCGCGCGCCGTGGGCGCGCTGCCGGAGACCGTGGTGGACGGCGAGACCGGCCTCCTGATCGCCGACGAGAGCCCCGCCGCGGTGGCGGCGGCGCTGACCACGATCCTCGGCGATCCGGCCCGGGCCCGCGCGATGGGCGAGCGCGGGCGGCTGCGCGCGATCGGGGAGTTCAGCCTCGAGCGCTCGGTGGCGATCGTCGAGGCCGTCTACCGCAGCGTCGCGTCGCCGTGAGGATCCTGCAGCTCGTCTCGTGCCGGGGCTGGTCCTCGGACGCTTACTGGGCGGCGCGCATCACGCGGGAGCTCGAGCGGCGGGGCCACGCGGTCACGCTCGGCTGCCGGCGAGGCACCGAGCGCGCGGTCGTCGAGCGCGCGCGCGCCGAGGGCGTGGAGTGTGTGACGACCTTCGACTTCGCGGGTGGGCTCCGGCCGGGTGCCGACGCCGCCGACCTGCGCCGTCTGCGCCGCGCGGTCGCCGACGCGGACGTCGTGCACGTGCACCGAGGCAAGGAGCACTGGCTGGCCGTCGTCGCCGCGCGGCTCGCCGGGGGCCGTCCCGTCGTGCGCACGCGCCACATCGCCCAGGCGGTCCGGCCCCACGCCGGCAATCGCTGGCTCTACGGCCGCGCCACGCAGCTCGTCGTCGCGGTGACCGACGCCATCCGCGGCCAGTGCGTCGCCGCGGGGCTGCTGCCGCCCCAGCGCATCGTGACCGTGCCGGGCGGCGCCGACGCGGAGGCGTACCGGCCGCGCGCCGTCGACCCGGCGGTCCGGCGCGCTCTCGGCGGCGAGGACGGCCGCCCGCTGGTCGGCCTCGTCTCGGGCCTGCGCGTGATGAAGGGCCACCGCGTGGTGATCGAGGCGGCGGCACGGCTGGTGCGGGACGGCGTGCGGCCCCGGATCGTGTTCGTCGGGCGCGGCCCGATGGAGCCGGCGATTCGCGAGTCGATCGCCCGGGCCGGTCTCGACGCGCAGATCACCGTCGCCGGCTTCGCGGCCGACCTGCCCGCGACGATGGCGGCGCTCGACGTCGCCGTCTACGCGCCGCTCGAGTCGGACGGCATGTCGCGCGTGGTCTTCGAGTACCTCGCGGCCGGCCGCCCGCTGCTGGCCAGCCGCGTCGGCGTCGTGCCGGAGGTGCTCGTCGACGGCGAGCACGCGGCGCTGGTGCCGGCGGGCGACCCCGCGGCGCTGGCGGCCGCGCTGCGGGCGCTGCTCGACGACCCCGCGCGGCGTCAGCGGCTCGGCGAGGCCGGCCGGCGGCTCGTGCTCGAGCGCTTCTCGGGCGCGCGCGTGGCGGCGGCGCTCGAGTCGCACTACGCGCGGCTGACCGCCGCGTGAAGATCTCGATCCTCGCCTTCGACCTGTCGGACAACGCGACGGGCCGGGCGGACCTGCTCGCCCGGCTCCTTGCCCCGCGGTGGGAGGTCGAGGTCGTCGGCCCGCGCTTCGGGGAGTCGGTGTGGCGCCCCGCGCTCGGCGGGACCGTCGCCCACGTGCCGGTCGCCGTGGGGCGCGCCGACCGGTATCCGCGCTTCGCCGGCCTCTGGCGCGAGCTGCTCGCCCGCGCCGACGGCGACGTGCTCTACGCCTCCAAGCCGCGGCCGACCAGCTATGGCGCGGCCCTGCTGGCGCGCCGACGCCGGCCGCGGCCGCTGCTGCTCGACATCGACGACTGGGAGGTCGGCTTCTTCCGCCGCGCCGGCGCGTGGGGCACGCTCGGCCGCGCCCTCAACGTCGGCAACCCCAACGGCCTGCCGTGGACGTGGCTCATGGAGCGGCTGGCGGCCCGCGCGGACAGCATCACGGTTGCGTCGCGGTTCCTGCAGCGGCGCTTCGGTGGCACGCTGGTCCCCCACGTGCGGGACACCGAGGCCTGGGATCCTGCCCGCTACGACCGCGCGGCGGCCCGCGCGCGGCTCGGCCTCGGCGCCGAACGGGTGGTGATGTTCCTGGGCACGCCCCGCGGCCACAAGGGTGTGGACGACCTCGTCGAGGCGGTCGGCCTCGTCGGAGGCGACGTGCGTCTCGTGCTGGTCGGCGCCGACGCCGCCGGCGAGGCCGGTCGCCGGTGGGCCAGACACCCGTGGGTGCGGCTGGTGGGCGAGATCCCGTTCGACGACGTGCCGCGCTACCTCGTCGCCGCCGACGCCGTCGCGGTGCCCCAGCGGGCCACCAGCGACACGGTCGGCCAGGTGCCGGCCAAGCTCTTCGACGCGATGGCGCTCGCGCGCCCGATCGTGTCGACGGCGGTGTCGATGATCCCCGAGATCCTCGAGGGCTGCGGCGTGCTCGTGCCCCCGGGCGACGTCGTCGCGCTCTCCATGGCGCTGCGGCGGCTCCTGGACGATCCCGCGAGCGCCGAGGAGCTCGGCCGTCGGGCCCGCGCGCGTTGCCAGGCGCACTATAGCTTCACCGCGGCACGGGCCGCGCTCTTCCCGCTCGTCGAGCGGGCGGTGGCCTCGCGGTGAGGATCCTCGTCGTCGCGCGCCCGTTCACGTTCCACGGCGGGGTCGAGCGGGCCACCGCGGACCTGCTGCAGGCGCTCGCCGCCCACGGCCACGACGTCCACCTGCTGACCCCCCGAGGGCAGGCCGCGGTGCCCGGGGTGACTGTGCGGCGCCTCGTCCTGCCGCCATTGGCTGGCGCGGCACGCCTGCTCGCGCTCGCCCTGATCGCGCGGCGGGCGATGCGGCGAGGGCCGTGGGACGTGGTGCAGAGCCACGAGCGCACGCTGGGGCAGGACGTCTATCGGGCGGGCGAGGGGTGCCACCGCGGTTATCTCGAGGCGACGGGCACGAGCCGGCGGCGGTTCGTCTACCACCGCGTGCTGCTGTCGCTCGAGCGGCGAGTCTTCACGAGGACGCCCCAGATCGCGGCCATCTCGCAGCTCGGCGCCGATGAGATCGCGCAGCGCTACGGCGTGCCGCCGACGCGCCTGACCGTCGTCTACAACGGGGTCGACCTCGCGCGCTTCCATCCCGACCATCGCGGGCGTCATCGCGTCGCGGCGCGCGGCGAGGTGGGCGTCGCCGCCGACGCGTGGGTCGCGCTGTTCGCCGGCAGCGGCTTCGAGCGCAAGGGACTCGTCACCGCGCTCGAGGGCTTCGCGGGGCTCCGCGACCGGGCGAGCCGGCTGCTCGTGCTGGGCAAGGGCGACACGCGCGCCTACCGGCGACTGGCCGAGCGGCTCACGATCGCCGACCGGGTCGTGTGGCTCGGCGCCCGGCCCGACGTCGAGCGCTGGTACGCGGCCGCCGACGCGCTGGTGATCCCGACGCGCTACGAGCCCTTCGGCAACGTGCACCTCGAGGCGCTCGCCTCGGGACTGCCGGTGGTGACCACCACGGCGGCGGGCGGTGCCGAGGCCGTGGGCACCGAGGGCGGGGTGGTCGTCCCGCCGGGCGACGCGGCGGCGGTCACATCGGCGCTGGGGCGCCTGCGGGCCGGCGACCCGCACGCGCTGGCGGCCGCGGCGCGGGCGGCGGCGGAGCCGTTCACCTTCGAGCGCCAGGTGGCCGGCTTCGAGCGGATCTACCGACGGCTGCCGTCGGTGCGTGCCGATTTTACGTTGAGAAATCGCTAGCATCGGGCTTACACTGCCCTACGTGACCTCACGGCCCGCCGTCTTCATCGACCGGGACGGGACACTGACGGAAGAAGTGGGCTACGTGAACCATCCCTCGCGCTTGCAGCTCCTGCCCCGTGCCGCCGAGGCCATCCGCCGGCTCAACGCCGCCGGCGTGGCGGCGGTCGTGGTCACCAACCAGGCCGGCATCGCCCGCGGCTACTTCTCCGAGAGCGTCCTGCACGCGGTCCACGACGCCCTGCGCTGCCAGCTGGCCAGCGCCGGCGCCCGGCTGGACGGCCTCTACGCCTGCGTGCACCACCCGAGCGAGGGCGAGGCCCCGTACCGGGCGGACTGTGATTGCCGCAAGCCCCGGCCTGGACTCCTCGAGCGCGCCGCGCGTGACCTCGGTCTCGACCTCGCCCGCTCCACGATGGTGGGAGACAAGGCGAGCGATCTGGTACCGGCGCGAGCGGTCGGCGCCGACGCGGTGCTCGTGCTCACGGGCTACGGCCGGGGCGAGTGGGAGTACCGGCGCGAGCACTTCGCGGTGCAGCCGGATCACGTGGCCACCGACCTGCTCGACGCCGTCGAGTGGACGCTGGCCCGACGGGTGGCCGCGTGAGCGACGCGCGGCGTCTCGCCGACACGATCGCGGCGTTCCGCGGCCGCACCGTCCTGGTGGTGGGGGACCTCATCGCCGACGAGTACCTGTTCGGCAAGCCCTCCCGCATCTCGCGCGAGGCGCCGGTGCTGATCCTGCGCTACACCGAGCGCGAGGTGCTCCTGGGTGGGGCCGCCAACGCGACGCACAACGTCCACGCGCTGGGCGCGCGCGTGATCCCGATCGGCGTGGTGGGCCGCGACGCCCCCGGCGACGAGCTGCTCGGGCTCTTCCACGCCGCCGGGATCCCCACCGACGGCATCGTGACCGAGAACGGGCGCCGGACACCGGTGAAGACCCGGATCATGGCGGGCGGCTACCAGGCCACGCGCCAGCAGGTCGTCCGCCTGGACCGTGAGCCCGAGGACGAGCTGCAGACGATCACCGAGGACGCGCTGATCGGGCGCCTGGCCGGGCTGGCCGAGCGGGCGGACGCCATCATCGTCTCCGACTACGGCTACGGCACGGTGACGCCCCGCGTGTTCGAGCGGATCCGCGCGCTCGCCCGGCGCCCATCCACCGTCGTGAGCGTCGACAGTCGCTACGACCTGCCCCGCTTCACGGGCGTGACGGCGGCCACGCCCAACGAGGCCGAGCTGGAGCAGCTGGCGGGGAGCGCCGTCGACGACGAGCGCGGCGTGGAGAAGGCCGGGCGCGTGCTCCTCGACCGGCTCGACGCCTCGCTGCTGCTGGTCACGCGGGGCAGCCGCGGCCTGGCCCTGCTCGAGCGCGACGGGGCCTGCAGCTTCATCCCCATCCACGGCACCGACGAGATCGCCGACGTCACCGGGGCCGGGGACACCGTCATCTCGACCTTCACGGTGGCGCTGGCGAGCGGCGCCCGGCCGATCGACGCGGCGACGCTGGCCAACATGGCCGGCGGAATCGTCGTCATGAAGCGGGGCACGGGGACCGTGTCGCCCGCCGAGCTCCTCGGGGCCGTCGAGGCGCCGTGACGCCGGAGGAGGCGGGGGCGCTGGCCGCGCGCCTGAGGGCCGACGGCAAGCGCGTGGTGCTCGCCAACGGCTGCTTCGACCTCCTGCACGTGGGCCACGTCCGCTATCTCGCCGCCGCCCGGGCCCTCGGGGACGTGCTGTTCGTGGGGCTGAACTCCGACGCGGCGGTGGCGCGGCTGAAGGGCCCGGGCCGGCCGCTCATGCCCGCCTCCGAGCGCGTCGAGCTGCTGAGCGCGCTGCGCGCGGTGGACCACGTCGTCGTCTTCGACGAGGACACGGCCGACCGCCTCGTGGCGCTGGTGCGCCCGGCCGTCCACGCCAAGGGGACCGACTACACCGAGGCCAGCGTGCCCGAGGCGGCCAGCGTCCGCGCCGCCGGCGGCCGCGTGGCGATCGTCGGCGATCCGAAGGACCACGCCACCCGCGACCTCATCGCCCGCATCCGCGAGCAGGCCCGTGCCGCTCGCTGACGCCCCCCGGGTCGCGCTGGTGAAGCTGTCCTCGCTGGGCGACGTCGTCCACGCCCTGCCGGTGGCCGCGAGCCTGCGCGCGGCCTGGCCCCGCGCGCGGCTGAGCTGGATCGTGGAGCGCCGCGAGGCGACCGTGCTGCGCGAGCACCCGGCGCTCGACGAGGTGATCGTGGCCGACACGCGGGGCTGGCGACGGGCCCGGGGCCCGCGGGCCGTCCGCGCCGCGCTGGCCGACATGGGCGCGCTGCGCCGCCGGCTGCGCCAGTCGCGGTTCGACGTGGCGATCGACCTGCAGGCGCTGATCAAGAGCGGCGCCGTGACGCGGGCGACGGGCGCGCCGGTGCGCGTGGGCTTCGCCGCCGGCTGGGGCCGCGAGCCGCTGAGCGCGCTCTTCACCAACCGGCGGGTGCTGCCGCCGCCGGCGGCACGCCACGTCGTCGAGCAGTACCTGGCGCTGCTGGGGCCGCTCGAGATCGCGGAGCGTCGGGTCGAGTTCCGGCTGCCGACGGCGCCGGCGACCGACGCGCGGATGGAGGAGTGGCTGGCCGGCGCCGGCCTCAAGCCCCACCGGCGGCTCGTGGTCCTGAACCCTGGCGCCGGACGCGAGGCCAAGCGGTGGCCGGTCGCGCACTTCGCGACGCTCGCGCGGAGCCTGACCCAGGACGCCGACGCCCACGTGCTGGTGACATGGGGTCCGGGTGAGGAGGCCGCCGCACGCGCGATCGTGGACGGCGCACCCGCCGCGGTGCTGGCGCCGCCGACCGACCTCGACGCGCTGCTGGCGCTGCTGCGGCGGGCGAGCGTCGTCGTGGCCGCCGACACCGGCCCGCTGCACATGGCCGCCGCGCTCGGCACCCCGTGCGTGGGCCTCTACGGCCCGACGTCCGCCGCGCGGAACGGTCCGTACGGCGAGGCGCACCGGACGCTCACGAGCCCCGACGGCACGATGGCCGCGCTGACGCCGGCGAGCGTGCTGACCGCGGTGGGCGAGGCGCTCCGGTGAATCGCGCGCGCCTGTCGGTCGTCGTGGTGACGCACGCCGAGGAGGAGCGCATCCGCGCGTGCCTGGAGTCGGTCGCTTGGGCCGACGAGCTGATCGTCGTCGACGCCGAGTCCGCCGACAAGACGGCGACGATCGCGCGCGAGCTGACCGACCTCGTGTTCGTGCGCCCGTGGCCGGGCTTCGCCGCCCAGAAGAACTTCGGCCTCGAACAGGCGCACGGCGACTGGGTGCTCTCGCTGGACGCCGACGAGGTCGTCTCGCCGGCCCTGCGCGAGGAGATCATGGAGATCCTGCGCGGTGAGGGCGAGCACGACGGGTACGCGGTCCCCCGACGGAACGTCTTCTGGGGGCGGTGGATCCGTCACGGTGGACTCTATCCCGACTGGCAGCTCCGCCTCTTCCGCCGGGGTCGGGGACGCTTCGTCGAGCGCTCGGTGCACGAGTCGGTCACCGTCGACGGCAGTGTCGGCCGGCTCGCGGGCCACCTCGAGCACCGGTCCTACCGGGACGTCGCGGACTTCCTCGAGCGCGCCGACCGCTACTCGACCCTGGCCGCCGAGGAGTGGCTGGCCTCGGGGCGGCGTGCGCGCCCGCTGGTCGACCTGGTGGTGCGCCCGCTGGGGCGGTTCCTGTCGATGTACGTGGCGCGGTCGGGGTTCCTGGACGGTTGGAGGGGATTCCTTCTCGCCGTCCTCTATGCCTACTATGTGCTCATGCGATCGGCGAAGGTCTGGGAGAGGACGAAGGAGTGATGGCGAAACGCGAGCGTGTGCTGTCGGGGATGCGCCCGAGCGGGCGGCTGCACCTGGGGAACTACCTCGGGGCGCTGGCCAACTGGGTGAAGCTGCAGGACGAGTACGACTGCTTCTACTTCTCGGCCGACTGGCACGTCCTCACCGACCGCACGGACGTCTCCGACGTGCCGGCCAACACGATCGAGATGGCCGCCGACTGGCTCGGCGCCGGCCTCGATCCCCAGCGCTCGACGCTGTTCATCCAGTCGCTGGTGCCCGAGCACGCCGAGCTGCACCTGCTGTTCTCCATGATCACGCCGGTGGGCTGGCTGGAGCGCGTGCCGACCTACAAGGAGCGGATCGAGCAGCAGGGGATCACCTCGCCGTCGTACGGCCTGCTCGGGTATCCGCTGTTGCAGTCCGCGGACATCCTCATGTACAAGGCCAAGTGGGTGCCGGTGGGTGTGGATCAGGTCCCGCACGTGGAGCTGACGCGCGAGGTCGCGCGACGGTTCAACAACACGTTCGGCGCCGTGTTTCCCGAGCCCGACGCCAAGCTGACCGAGATCCCTAAGGTCCCGGGGACGGACGGGCGGAAGATGTCCAAGTCGTACGGCAACGACATCGAGCTCGCGGACTCGCCGGAGACCATCCGCGCCAAGATCCGGCCGATGGTAACGGACCCGGCCCGCAAGCGGCGCAGCGATCCCGGCAACCCCGACGTCTGCCCGGTGTTCGACCTGCACAAGATCTTCACGCCCCCGGCCGACCGGGAATACGCCGCCACCGGCTGCCGGTCCGCCGGCATCGGGTGCCTCGACTGCAAGGACATCCTGCTCAAGCACATGCTGCCGGCGCTCGCCCCGATCCGGGAGCGCCGTCAGGCCTACGCCGAGAAGCCCGACACGATCCGCCAGGTGCTCTACGAGGGCTCGCGCCGCGCGCGCGCGGTCGCCCAGGAGACGATGACCGAGGTCCGCGACGCGGTGAAGCTCACCCCGTGAGCGAGCCGACGAGCGAGATCACCCCCGAGGCGGCGGCGAGCGGTGAGCTCCGCCTGCGGGTGGGCACCTTCGAGGGCCCGCTCGATCTGCTGCTGCATCTCTGCCGCACCGAGGAGATCGACCTCGCCGCGCTGCCGGTGCGCTCGATCACCGACCAGTACCTGGCCCACCTCGAGGCCGTGGAGTTCCGCGAGCTGGAGACGGCGGGGGCGTACCTCGTCATGGCCGCCACGCTGATCTACCTCAAGTCGAAGCTCCTGGTCCCGCCCGACGAGACCGAGGAGCAGCTCGACGACGAGGCGCTGGCGCTCAAGCAGGAGCTGGAGGAGCGCCTGCGCGAGTACGCGCGCGTGAAGACCCAGGGCGCGTGGCTGGGCCAGCGCGAGGCCGAGCAGGCCCTGGTGTGGGGGAGGCCGTCGAGCACGCTGCCGCCGGCGGAGGACGTGCCGCTCGAGGACCTGTCGGTCCACTGGCTGGAGCGCGCCCTCAAGCGACTGATCGAGGAGCAGCAGCGCGCGCGCCCGCGGCAGGTGGAGCCGAACCCGCCCTCGGTGCTGGAGCGCATGAGCGAGATCCTCACGCTGCTGCGCGACACGTGGTCGCTGCTCTTCAGCTCGATGGCGGGCGGCGAACGGCGCCGCTCGGAGGTCGTCGTGAGCCTGCTGGCCGTGCTGGAGCTCTGCCGGCAGGGGAAGATCCGCACGCAGCAGACCGAGCTCTTCGGCGACATCGTGATCGAGCGGCGGCCGGAGTCCGAGACGGTCGTCGCCACCGCCCCGACCATGGACGAGCCGGCGGAGGGTCTCGCCTCCCTGGCGCCGACGAAGGAGACTCCGAGTGCCGAATCCAGTTGACGTGCTCGAGGCCATGCTCTTCGCCTCCGACGTGCCGCTGGAGGCCGAGCGCATCCGCGAGGTGCTCGACCTCGAGAACGTCGTCGCCGCCCGCGGCCTGGCCGAGGAGCTCATCGCCCGCTACGAGGCGGAGCCCCGCGGGCTCGCCATCGTGGAGGTCGGGGGCGGCTACCGGATGGTCACGCGGCCCGAGCTGGCGCCGTGGCTGGTGCGCCTGGCGCGCGCCCGCACACGCGTGCGCCTGTCGCGGCCGGCCCTGGAGACCCTGGCGATCGTCGCCTACAAGCAGCCGGTGTCGCGGCCGGAGCTCGACGCGGTGCGGGGCGTCAGCTCCGACGCCGTGCTCGACAACCTGCTCGAGCGACGCCTCGTCCGTATCGCCGGACGGAAGGAGGCGCCGGGCCGCCCATTCCTGTACGAGACGACGCGCGAGTTCCTCGTCGCGTTCGGCCTGCGCGACCTCAACGACCTGCCCAAGGTCGAGGGCGAGCTGGTCATTCCCGACCTCGCCGCCGAGGCGACGGCGACGGCCGAGCATGCCCAAGCTGAGACTGAACAAGATCCTGGCCCAGGCGGGACTGACGTCCCGGCGCGGGGCTGACCACGTCGTCCTCGAGGGTCGCGTCGCCGTCAACGGCGTCGTGACCCGCGAGCCGGGGACGCTCGCCGACCCGGCCGCCGATCGCATCACCGTCGACGGGCAGCCGCTGCCCGCACCCGAGTCCACGCAGTACCTCCTGCTGAACAAGCCGGCCGGCGTGGTCACCACCGTGCGCGATCCGCAGGGACGACCGGTCGTGACAGACCTCGTTCCGCGAGACGTGCGCGAGCGCGTCTATCCGGTGGGGCGGCTCGACGCCGACGTCGAGGGCCTGCTGCTGCTCACGAACGACGGCGCGCTGACGCACCGGCTGCTGCATCCCCGCTACGCGCTGCCGCGGCTCTACGAGGCCGAGGTGGCCGGACGCGTGACCGAGGCCGACCTGCCCCGCTGGCGTCGCGGCGTGACGCTCGACGACGGCCCCGCCGCGCCGCTCGAGGTGGAGCTCGTGCGCAGCGCGGCGGCGGCGAGTCTGCTGCGGCTGGCCTTCACCGAGGGGCGCAAGCACGAGGTCAAGCGCTACTGCGACGCCCTCGGCCACCGCGTCCGTCGTCTGCGCCGGATCGCCTTCGGCCCGCTGCGCCTCGAGAACCTGCCAGTCGGCGCCTGCCGCCCCCTCACGGCGCGCGAGCTGGCCGCGCTCCGCCGCGCGGCCGGCGGCTGAGAAGGGTCCAGATGCGAGGCGGCGCCCGCGGGCCGCACGCGAGGCGTCCTCCCTGTACGTTGAGCGTGCGGCCCGCGGGCGCCAACGAAGCAGATGGACCCTTCTCGGCCGCCGGCGTACAAACTTGCGTGGCTTTCGAGGGTCCGCCTATAATGCTCGGTACTCATTAGAGGGTTCTCAGGAGTTCCTATGGACCTGGGCGATTGGCGCTCCAGGATCAACGACATCGACAACCAAATCCTCAACCTCCTCAACCAGCGCGCAGAGGCCGCCCTTCGGATCGGAGACCTCAAACGACGGCAGGATGCGCCGTCGTATGTCCCGGAACGGGAAGCCGAGATCCTGCGCCGCCTGACGGCGGCCGCCGCGGGACCGCTGCCCGCCGAGGCGGTCGTCGCCGTGTGGCAGGAGATTCTCTCCGCGTGCCGCGTATTGGAAGGACCACTGACCGTCGCCTACCTGGCACCGCAGGGGACCTTCACCCACCAGGCCGCGCGCGAGCGTTTCGGTGACGCGGCCGCCTATCATCCCTCGCGGACGATCGCCGAGATCTTCGACGACGTGGAGCGCGGGCGCGCGCAGTTCGGCGTGGTCCCGGTGGAGAACTCCACGGACGGCGCAGTCAACGTCACACTCGACCGACTGGTCCACACGGAGCTGCAGATCTGCGGAGAGCTGACGCTCGAGATCGCCCAGCACCTGCTGTCCAGGGCTCCCGACCTCAGCGAGATCAAGCGGGTCCTCTCGCATCCGCAGGGCCTGGGCCAGTGCCGGAGCTGGCTGGCCGAGCACCTGCCGGACGTGCCGCAGGAAGAGACGGCGTCGACGGCCGGTGCGGCCGAGCTGGCGGCGGCCGATCCGCGGGTGGCGGCGATCGCCTCCGAGCTGGCCGGCCAGCTGTTCGGGGTGCCGATCCTCCGTCGTCGCATCGAGGACAACCCTCACAACGCGACCCGCTTCCTCGTGCTCGGACGCCGTGTGAGTGGGGCGAGCGGGCGAGACAAGACCTCGATCGTGTTCGCCATGCCCAATCAGCCGGGGGCGCTGTACCGCATCCTCGAGCCGTTCGCGCAGTCCGGCCTCAACCTGACCAAGATCGAGTCGAGGCCGGCCAAGCGCATGCCCTGGGAGTTCGTCATGTTCGTCGATTTCGAGGGACACCGGAGTACGCCGGAGGTCGCCGCCGCCCTGGATGAGGCGGCGAAGCGCACCGTCTATCTGAAAGTCCTCGGCTCGTACCCCGCGGCATAAGGAGAGAGCATGCACACGCAGTGGGAGTCCCTCGCCAACGAGCACATCCTCGGCATCGCGCCGTACGAGCCGGGCAAGCCGGTGGAGGAGCTCGAGCGCGAGCTCGGCATCCACGACGCCATCAAGCTGGCGTCGAACGAGAACCCGCTCCCGCCGTCCGACCGTGTGCAGAAGGCGATCACCGACGCGCTGGCCACGCTCAACCGCTACCCCGACGGCAGCGGCTACTACCTGCGCCACGCGCTCGCCCGCAAGCACGACGTCACGGCGGAGCACGTCGTGCTCGGCAACGGCTCCAACGAGCTGATCGAGCTCGTGGTGCGGACGTTCCTGCGCCCGGGCGACGAGGCGGTGGTGCCGCACCCGTCGTACGTGGTCTACCCCATGATCGTGCAGGCGGCCGGCGGCATCCGCGTGATGGTCATGCTCAAGGACCACCGGATCGATCTGGAGGCGATGGCCCGGGCCATCACGCCCATGACCAAG
>Ga0075420_100000099_pt1 | contig 55325 bp, 55 predicted proteins | sample SoiMetdeltSBSDD4_FD_75296 | JGI IMG/M metagenome (GOLD analysis project Ga0075420, IMG submission 75296) | Bulk soil microbial communities from a Populus tree surrounding site in Tennessee, USA - Soil MetaG P. deltoides SBSDD4 | ecosystem: Environmental > Terrestrial > Soil > Tree plantation...
CGCCGACAACCGCGACGATCATCCAGCGAGGTCGACCATGAACGACTGTCGGTTTGCCGATCTGAGGGCGATCATGGATGAGGGGCAGCAGGTCAGCGTGCTGTGGCAGGAGGAGGAGTCGCTGGCGTTCGTCGCCAACGGGCGTGCTTACCGGAGCGAGTTCCACGTCAATCCGTCGGCGGAGACGATGCTGCAGCTCCGCGGGGAGATGCAGCTGCACTACCTCACGCCCGAGGGCGAGGAGAAGGTGCGTGTCCTTCGCGAGGGCGAGTACATGTACTGCCCGCCCGGCGTGCCTCACTCGCCGCGGTTTCCGCCCGGCGCGTTCGCGCTGATCACCGAGCGCAAGCGGCAGCCCGGCGAGCGGGACCGGTTCCTGTGGTTCTGCGAGCGATGCAGGGCCCAGGTCCACGAGGTCGTGTTCGAGGTGCGCGACTACGCCGAGAACCCGGTCAGCCAGGCCTACCGGGAGTACTACGGCTCCGTCGAGCACCGGACGTGCAAGGCGTGCGGTCACGTGATGCCCACCCCCGACGACCGCTCGTTCGAGCAGGCCAACCCGGGGCCACCCGCGCGCTGATCTCGTCCGCCCCCGGCGCTATCCCAGGAACAGCTCGCAGGTCTCCAGCCAGGCCTGCGTCGTGAGGGCCAGGGACTCGACGTCGACGCGCTCGTCGTTGCCGTGGAAGCGGCCGGCCATGGCCTCGGCCGTGAGGGTGCGCGAGAACAGGCCGAACCCGTAGGCCACCGCGCCGTGCTCGCGAAAGTACGGGGCGTCGGTGAATCCCACGATCAGCCGCGGGAGCAGCCGGGCGCCCGGATAGTGCGCGCCGACCACGCGACCCAGCACGTCCCACAGCGGGGTGCCGATCGGCGAGACGGACGCCTGCTTGGAGAACAGCTTCTCGACGACGACCTCCTCGGCCAGGTCGCCCAGGGCCTTGTCCAGGTGACGGCGCACCTCGTCCTCGTTGTCGCCGGGAATCGTGCGGATGTCGACCTCGATGTCGACGACGTCGGGGATGACGTTGGTCTTCACCCCGGCCCGGCACATGTTCGGCGAGAACGTCGTGTGGGTGGCCGACCACGCGTACTTGGCCAGGCCGGGGGCCAGGTGCGCGATGGTGTCGTCGACGCGAACGGGATCGACGAGGGCCTGCTTCACGGGCGCCTCGACGTCGAGCGTGGCGACGTAGGTGTTCCACAGCTCGCTGACGTAGGGCGACGGCCGGTACTCCGCCAGGCGCGTCACCACCTGGGCGGCCTTGACGAGGGCGTTGTCGGCGCCGTACGGCATGGAGCCGTGGCCCGGCGTGCCCTTCACGCGCAGCCGCCGCCACGCCACCCCCTTCTCGCCGACGTGCACGGTGACGTTGAGCTCGTCCCCGCGCCGGCTGACGGTGCCGCCGTTCTCGGTGAGCAGGTAGTCGGCGCGGATGGCGTCCCAGTGGCGCTTGCACACGTGGCCGGCGCCGAGCGCACCCCCGGCCTCCTCGTCGGCGCACGCCAGGTACACCAGGGTGCCGCGCGGCCGCCAGCCGCGCCGGGCCAGCGCCTTGAGCGCGACCGCCTGGGACGCCGTGAGGTTCAACATGTCGATCGCGCCACGCCCCCAGACCTCGCCGTTCACCAGCTCGCCGCCGAACGGGTCGCGTGTCCAGTGCTCGGGCGTGACGGGCACCACGTCGGTGTGGCCCATGAGGCACAGCGTGGGCGCGGCGGGGTCGCTGCCCTCGATGCGGGCGACGAGGCTGGTGCGGCCCGGAGCGCCGTCCGGCTCGAACACCTGGAGGTCGAGCCCGCTGCCCTCGAGATATGCGCGCAGCACGTCGGTCGTGCGAACCTCCTGCCCGGAGCCGACGCTGCCGTCGTTCACGCACTGGTTGCGGATGAGCTGCTGGAGGAGCTCGACGGTCTGGCCGGTCAGCGCCTCGTTATTGCGCGTGAAGACAGGCATGACGTTCCTCCCGGTGTTCGGCCGCCACGATAGCACCCCTGGCACCCCGACGGCGATCTCGGCCGTATACCCCTGTGACAGACGCGGGGCCGACGGACCGGGCGATGTCACCCATGCAAAGGAGCGGCATCATGCTGCGCTATCTGGTACGTCCGTGCTGGCTCGGATCGGTGCTCGTGGCCGGCAGCGACGCCGGCGTCGCTGCCGTCCTGCTCGGCGACCGGTCGGCCGGGCTGGTCGGCAGTCTGAAGCTCCGCTTCCCGGCGGCGCGGCTGGAGCGCGCCGACGGTGACGCCGTGTTCGGCGCCCTCGCCGACGCGGTCGTCGCCGCGGTGACGGAGCCGGCGGCTCCAGCCGGGCTGGCGCTCGACGCGCGGGGAACGGAATTCGAGCGACAGGTATGGGCGGCCCTGCGCGAGATCCCCGCCGGCACGACGGCCGCGTACTCCGACGTCGCGCGACGGATTGGAACGGCCGTGGACAGCCGCGACGTCGCCCAGGCGTGCGCGGCGAATCCCCTCGCGGTGCTCGTGCCCTGCCACCGGGTCGTGCGAAAGGACGGCGGGCTCGGCGGCTACCGGTGGGGCGTCGCGCGCAAGCGCGCGCTGCTGGCCCGGGAGGCTGAGTCAGCCCCGGGCGAGCCCGGCCATCAGCTCCATGGCCTCGGGCTGCTCGGTGACGATCGTCAGCCCGGTGATGCCGGAGTCGGCCCAGGCCCGGTAGCGCTCGCGGATGCGCGCGACCGGGCCCACCAGCGCCATCTCGTCGCAGAACTCGTCGGGCACGGCGGCGATCGCCTCGTCCTTGCGCCGGGCCAGGAACAGCTCCTGGATGCGCTGGGCGGCGTCGCCGAAGCCGCGGCGAAGCATCATGTCCTTGTGGAAGTTGCGGTCCCGGTGGCCCATGCCGCCGACGTAGAGCGCCACGCGGGGCTTCATGCGCGCCAGCGCGCCCTTCACGTCGTCCGTGACGGCGACCTCGGCGCGCGGCTGGATCTCGAAGTCGGCGACGCTCTTGCCGGTCCCGGCGCGGCGAAAGCCTTCCTGCAGCCACGGCCGCAGCATCGGCATCAGGCGGGGCACGAAGCCGAGCGGCAGCCAGCCGTCGGCGATCTCCGCCGTGAGCTTCACGTTGGCCTCGGTGCCGGTGCCCAGCCAGATCGGCAGCCGCGGGTTCATGTGGAGGATCGACATCAGGGGCTTGCCGACGCCGAGCGCACCCGGGCCGGTGTAGGGCAGCGAGATCTCGCGACCGGCGTGGGCCACCGGCTCCTTGCGCTCGAACACCTTGCGCATGATTGCCACGTAGTCCCGCAGGCGCCAGTACGGCTTGCCCCAGGGCTGGCCGTACCAGCCCTCGACGATCTGCGGCCCCGACACCCCGAGCCCGGCGATCACGCGCCCGCCCCCGGCCAGCGCGTCGACCGTGCCCGCGGCCATCGCGGCGGCGGCCGGAGTCCGCGCCGCCAGCTGCATGATGCCGGTGCCCAGGCGGATCCGCTGCGTCACCGCGGCCAGGTAGGCCAGCGGCGTGATCGCGTCGGAGCCGTAGGCCTCCGCCGTCCACACCGAGTCGAAGCCCAGGCGCTCGGCCAGCTGGACCTTCTCGACCGGCAGTCGCACCTCGGCCCCCGAGTAGCCGATGCTCAGCCCGAGCTTCATGGCCGACGTTCCTCCTCTGGAGTGACGATCACTCCATCAGCACACCGCCGTCGACGTTGAAGCTCTCGCCGTAGACGAAGCTGGCGGCGTCGGAGAGCAGGAACAGGACGGCGCTGGCGATCTCCTCGGGCTGCCCGAAACGGCCCAGCGGCACGCGGCCGGCCACCATCGCACGCTGCTCCGGCGTCAGCGGCGCGTGCATCGGCGTGTCGCAGGGGCCGGGATTGACACAGTTGATCCGGATACCGGTGCCCACCAGGCTGCGCGCGAAGCCCTTGGTCATGGTGACGACCGCGCCCTTGCTGGCGGCGTAGGGGATGTTGGCGATGCGACCGCCGCCCAGCTTGTAGCTGTCCGAGCCGATCGTCACGATGCGCCCCTGCCCGCGCGGGAGCATCCGCCGGAGCGCGGCCTGCACGGTGAAGAACGTGCCCTTGGCGTTGACGGCGAACGCGCGGTCCCAGTCTTCCGGCGTCACCTCGAGCATCGGCCGCGTGGTGATGATGCCGGCGCAGGTGACGAGACCGTCGATCTGTCCGAACTCCCGCTCGGCCAGGGCGAAGACGGCGTCGATCTCCGGCACGCTGGTGACGTCGGCGCGCAGGTGACGGACGGGGCCGGCCAGCTCACCGGCCGTCCCCTTCAGGCGGTCGGCGTCCAGGTCAGAGAGCACCAGCCGTGCCCCTTCGCCGGCGGCCGCGCGGGCGATGGCCCGGCCCATGCCGGAGGCGGCCCCGGTGACGACGACGACGCGATCGCGCAGATTCAGGAAGTCGCCCATGGCCTTCCTCGATACACCGCGAACGTCCGACGGGTCAAGGCGTCTTGTGAAAGAATGTCCGGCGCAGACCCCGATACGCCAGGAGGCGACGATGCCAACACGTCCGGCTGCCGCCAAGCCGAAGAAGGTGAACGGGAAGACCGCCAGTCCCTACGGCTACCCGTTCTGGGACTGGGTCGCGCGCGAGGATCCCGACTACGTCCGCGCCCGCGCGCCGCTGAGCGCGCTGTCGATCGGCGAGGGCAAGGAGCTGTCCGTCAAGTACCGCGAGATGGTGATCATCGGCATCCTCGCGTTCCGGGGCCGCCAGGACGGCGTCGTCGCGCACATGCGGCGCGCCATCGAGCACGGGGCCAGCAAGCGCGAGCTGCTGGAGGCGATCCAGTCGGCGGCGGTGCCGGGCGGCGGGCCCACCTTCAGCACCGGCGTGCAGGCGCTGATGAAGCTCGACCACGAGGGCGTGTTCAAGTAGCGTCGAGCCCGCGGGTCGCGTCGTCGAAGAGCTCGTCCACCGTGAACCGGCGGGGGATGAGCCGCTGCCGGTAGGCGTAGTCGATGGCGACCTCGAGGTTGCGGCGGTTGGCCTCGACGCCGAGGGGCGTCGGGTCCGCATGCCCGCGGCCGGTGGTCCCTCCGCCCGCGTGCTGGCGGCCAGCAGGCGGTAGACCTCTCGCGCGACCTGGGGCTGCATGCTCGATCCTCCGGGCCTGGCCTGCTCGTCCAGGAAACCGGACGGCGCGCTTGACACGTCGTGCGGTTCGCTCCCAGTATTCCACCGGGCGATCGCCGGCCCGGAGGTGTCTGCCATGGCGCGCAAGATCGTGGTGTGCTGCGATGGCACCTGGAACACGCCCAGGAACGAGACCAACGTCTTCCGCACCTACCGCTTCCTGCGCGAGCGGCTCGGGAACCCGGCGGAGACGACGCGCACGAAGGGCGTCACGACCTGTCGGGGTCGGGCCGGCAACGGCGACGAGGTGGTGCTCTACTACGACCAGGGGATCGGCACCGACTGGTTCTCGCGCATCGTGGGCGGAGCGGCCGGCGTCGGGCTGTCCGAGAACGTCCGCGAGGCCTACCACTTCCTGGGCCAGAGCTTCGCGGGCGGGACCGAGATCTACGTGTTCGGGTTCTCGCGGGGCGCCTACACGGCCCGCTCGCTGTGCGGCTTCGTCAGGGCCGCCGGCCTCCTGGAGCATCCCAGCGCGACGGACGTCTGGCGGGCCTACACCGACTACTACGCCACCGCCCCCAACAGCCGCGCCCGTCGCGACGGCTGGAACGCGGAGCGCGTGCGCAGCTGGGTGGTGGAGAAGGTCGGCGACGCGGTGGGGCGGATCGGCCCCGACCTCGCCAGGCTGCCTCGCCACGCGGGCGTGAAGATCCGGTTCATCGGGGTCTACGACACCGTGGGCGCGCTCGGCGTGCCGCTGGCCGGCGCCAGCGTCAACGATCCGATCGTGGGCTTCCACGACACGACGCTGGGCGACACCGTGGAGAATGCCGTGCAGGCCCTCGCCGTCGACGAGAAGCGCGGCCCCTACGTCCCCACGCTGTGGACCCAGGCGGCCAACGCGGCGGCGCTGGCCGGACAGAACGTGCTGCAGGTATGGTTTCCCGGGGTGCACTCCGACATCGGCGGCGGCTACGGCGACAAGGGCATCGGCAACATCACCTGGGACTTCATGATGCGGCAGGCGGCCGACCGCGGGCTCGTGATCGACCCCGCCCAGCCGACGCCGTCGCTCGCCCTGGAGCCGCTCCCCGCCCAGCACGACTCGCTCGACAAGACGTGGCGGGAGCTCAGCGACAAGCTGAAGTTCGTCCCCGAGGGCGTGCGGGTCGTCGGGCCGACCACGCGCGGGGTCCGCGGCGAGACGCTCCACGTGGCCGTCAAGGTGTGCCTGCATCCGTCGCTGGTCGGCCGGCTGGGCCGACGGTGCATCACCATCGTGAACGAGGGCAAGAACGAGCGGCACGAGGCCGACTACCTGCCCGTGAACGTGAAGGCGGACACCCTGCCGGTCTTCGCCTGATCGTCAATTCGCTCCCCGAGGACAGACCATGCCCAAGAAAGAGATCGTCAAGGTCGAGGCCGCCGCGGCCAACCCCAACCTGTCGCTGGCGACCCGGTTCGGCAACCTCGTGTTCGTGTCGGGCCAGACGGGGCGACACCCCGTCACCGGCGCGCTCGGCACGGACGTGCGCGAGCAGACGCGCAACACCCTGGAGCGGATCAAGACGATCCTGACGGCCGCCGGGACCTCGCTCGAGAACGTGCTGACGGCCACGACGTACCTCACGCGCGTGCAGGACCTCGCCGCCTACAACGAGGAGTACGCGAAGTACTTTCCGAGCGACAAGCCGGCCCGGACCACGGTGACCGTGGCCACCCTCAACTCACCCGAGCTGCTGATCGAGATCACGGTCACGGCCTGCATCCCGGGCTGACGGCCAGGAGGACGAGCCCACGTGCTGAGCCTGGTCATCGCGGTTGCGCTGCTCGGCTTCCCGCTGGCGTCCGCCGTCGCTGCCGCCTGCCTGAAGGACTCGAAGGGCGAGACCATCTGCGGGGCCGGCCCGTGCGCCCGCGACCAGCGGGGCGACGTCTACTGCGCACCGCTGCGGTTCGGCTCCGCGTTCCGGACGCGCGATGGCTGGATCTACTGCGGACGGGGCCAGTGCATCACGACCCTCGACGGGCGCTACGTCTGCTCGACCGTGGAGGGTGGCGCCGTGGTCAAGCAGGTGGATGGCACGGTTCGGTGCGAGGGTAGCTGCGAGCACGCCTCCTGGGAGTTCTGCGAGCGAGTGCCGGCCGGACGCTGAGCCGACGCCGAGATCATCCAGCGATGCCTGGCGTGCGTGACCGCGTGGCCGTGGTGACGGGAGCCGCCGCCGGCCTCGGTCGCGAGATCGCCCGGCTCCTGGCCCGCGAGGGCGCGCCGGTCGTCCTCGGCGACATCGAGGCGGCCGGGCTCGAGCGCACGGCCGCCGCGATCACCGCGGCTGGGGGCACCGCGCTGGCCGTGGCCGGCGACCTCACCGAGGAGGCGCCGGCGCGGCGGCTGATCGACGCCGCCGTCGAACGCTTCGGCCGCGTCGAGATCCTCGTCAACGTCGTCGGGGGCAGCCGGAACGCCAAGATCTGGGACATGCGCGTGGAGGACTGGGACTTCGTGCTCCGGCTGAATCTGCGGTCCACGTTCCTGTGCACGCGGGCCACCGTCCCGCACATGATCCGCCAGGAGTACGGGCGCATCGTGTGCATGTCGTCGGGCGCCCGCGAGGGCACGCCGTGGACGGCCTACTATGCCGGGGGCTCCGCCTACTCGGCCGCCAAGGCCGGCGTGCACGGGTTCGTGCGCGACGTGGCGCTCGAGCTCGCCGAGCACCGGATCACCGTGAACGCGGTGGCGCCCGGCCCCATCGACACCGAGCGCTTCGGCCCCGGGCTGAAGCAGCTGAACGCCACGGTGGAGTACAGCCCCAATCACATGACGCCGCTGCGCCGCCTCGGCGAGCCGTTCGAGGTCGCCCACGCCGTGCTGTTCCTGGCCTCCGATGAGGCCAGCTACGTCACCGGCCACACCCTCGCGGTCACCGGCGGGCGCTAGCCGCCCGCACGTCCGGCGCGCGCGCCGGGCGACCGCTACGCGATCGACTCCGGGGCCACGGCGCGGCCGGTGCGCGACGCTTCGTAGATCGCCAGCGGCACCCGCAGCATGCGCGTGGCCTCGGCGACGTCCTGTCGCGGCTGGCGCCCGGTCAGGAGGCCGTCGACGAAGTCGGCGGCGGCGCCGTCGAAGCCGAGGCGCCAGTCCGTGGGCACCTGGTAGCTGGTGGTCTCGGTGCCGCGGAGCACCATCACGGGCGGCAGGTCGAGCATCTCGCCCGTGCAGCGGGTCACCCAGATGGTGCCCCGGGTACCGTGGATCTCGAAGAACTCGTCGGCGCGGTAGTAGCGCGAGCGGATCGTCATCTCCGGCGCGTACGTGTAGTCCACGATGCCCAGGCAGTCGCGCCCCCGGAAGCGCCAGATGACCGCGCTCGGCGTCTCCTGGATGAAGTCGTCGCCGCGCGTCACGATCGCCGAGACGTCGCCGATCTCGCCGATCCACAGGGCCGCCGTCGCGTACTTGTGCACGCCGTCGTCGTAGAGGGCGCCGCCGGGGTTGCGGCCGGGATCGCGCCGCCACACCAGGGCGTCCGGCTCGAGCTCGATCGCCTGGCCGGTGACGTGCTGGGCGCGCGTGGTGTGGATCCGCACCAGCGACGGCTCGCCGATGACACCGGCGTCGAGCAGCGCCTTGGCCTTCAGGATGGGCGGATAGTAGAGGAAGTTCTCGGTGACGCGGAAGATCGTCCGCCCCCGGGCGACCGCGGCCGCGATGCGCTCGGCCTCGGCGATCGACACGGCCAGGGGCTTCTGGGCGGACACGTGCTTGCCGGCGGCCAGGGCCGCCTCGATCTGCTCGGCGTGCATCCAGGTCGGCGTCAGCAGCTCGATGGCATCGACGCCGCCGTCGTCCAGCACCTGGGCCAGGTCGGAGTACAGCCGCGGCGCGATACCCCACTCGCGCGCCCGCCGCTTGGCCCGCTCGGGATCGGCGTCGCAGAGCGCCACCACCTCGCAGCGCGGGTGCTGCAGGTAGCCGGGCGCGTTGAGCTGGGAGATGTTGCCGCAGCCGACGATGGCCAGGCGCACGCGGTCCATGGGCGTCCTTTCTTGTCCCGGATCAGGCCGTCACGGCGCCGAGCCCAGGCGGCCCAGCACGTCGAAGTACTCGGGGAAGGTCTTCGACACGCACCCGGGATCGGCGATGCGGATGCCCGGCGCCCGCAGCCCGGTGACGGCGAAGCTCATCGCCAGCCGGTGGTCGTCGTAGGTCTGCACCTCGCAGGGCTGGGGCGGACCGGGATGGATCGTCACGGAGTCCCAGTCGCTCTCCACCCGCAGGCCCATGCGCCGCAGCTCGGTGGCGGCCGCCACCGGGCGGTCGCTCTCCTCGTAGTGGGTCTGGGCGATGCCGCGCACGGTGACGGGGCCGTCGGCGAACGGCGCGATCGCCATCAGGGTCGTCGCCACGTCGCCCATGCGCGTGAAGTCGGCCTCCACCGCCCGCAGGCGCGCGGGCCCGCGGACGGTGACGGAGTCGCTTTCCACCGTCACCTCGCAGCCCATCCGGGCCAGGACGTCGAGCAGGCCGAGGTCGCCCTGGGCCGAGGCGGCGCCGAGGCGGGGCACGACGACGCGGCCGCCGGTGACGGCCGCCGCTGCGAAGAAGTACGAGGCCCCCGAGGCATCCGGCTCGACGGCGTAGCGGCGGCCCTCGTAATGCTGGCCGGCGGGCACGCGGAAGCGGCGGTCGCCGTCGCGCTCGGCGCGCGCGCCGAAGGCCGCCATGGTGGACAGGGTCATGGTCACGTAGGGCGCCGAGACCAGCTCACCCTCGACCTCGATCTCGACGTCGCGCCGCGCGTAGGGCGCGGCCATGAGCAGGGCGCTGAAGTACTGGCTCGAGATGTCCCCGCGCACCCGCGCGCGGCCGCCCTCGATGCCGCGGGCGTGCACGACCACCGGCGGGCACCCGGTCCCGTCGCGGCTCTCCGCGTCCACGCCGAGCGCGCGGAGGCCGTCGAGGAGGGGCTGGATCGGCCGCTTGCGCATCGCCGGCGAGCCGTCCACCACGTAGACGCCATGCGCGAGGGCGACGGCCGCGGTGAGGAAGCGCGCGGCCGTCCCCGCGTTGCCGATCTCGAGGGTGGCGGCGGCGACGGGGAAGCGGCCGTCCACGCCGTCGACCGTGAACGTCCGGGCGCTCTCGTCGGCGCGCACGCCGACTCCGAGGGCTTCGAGCGCCCGCTGCATGTAGCGCGTGTCGTCCGAGTACAGGGCGTCGGTGATCTGCGAGGGCCCGCGCGCCAGGGCGGCGATCAGCAGCGCGCGGTTCGAGTAGCTCTTGGACCCGGGCAGCGCCACCACCGCGTCGATCGGCCGGGTGACCGGCTCGATCAGGATCGACGACGCGGAGGCCGCGCACCGGTCGCTCATGGCTGCCGCATCATACCCGCCAGCTCTTGTCGACGTAGCGGCGGCCGTCGACCTCGGAGATCTGCAGCGTCGCGCGATAGGAGCCGGCGTCCACGGTGTGCACGCGGGTGGCGACGGGGATCTGCTCGGGATCCGGGCCGCCGGCGAGCGCCTCGCGCAGGACCCGGCCGTCGCAGCCCGCGGTGTCCAGGCCCAGCAGGGCCAGGACGGTGGGCGCGACGTCCGCGTTGCCGGCCGGCACGCGCACTGTCGTCCGCCGTTTGAAGCCCGGGCCCCACGCCAGCAGCGTGTTGCGGACGTTCCACGGGCTCATGCTGCCGTGGTCGCTGGCGTACAGCCGGGCACCGCCGCTGACGCTCGCCAGGTCGGTCCCCCGCACGCCGAACGCGTTGGGCGCGGACGTCCACGGGAACGTGAACAGCAGGTCGGGGCCGCGCTCGGCGTTGACCGCGTGAATCAGCTCGAGCGAGAACGTGCCGTCGACGACGCCAGCCACGTGGCCCGGGGCCCGGGCGGCCGTGAAGACGCCACCGCCCCAGTCCCGGGCCTGCACCAGCCGCGCCAGCCGGGTGATCCGGTCCCGGTCGTGGGCCTCGACGTAGGCGGCCACGGCCTGGCCGCTGCTGGCCAGCACGACGTCGGTGGAGTGCGCCGACGCCTTCAGCCCCGCCTCGATCAGCGCGCCGACCACGTCCACCCCGGCCGTGTTGGTCGTGAACCCGTGATCGGAGACGACGAGCACGTCGGTGGAGGCCGCGAGGCCGAGGCTGTCGAGCGCGGCGAGCACGGCGGCCAGCTCCCGATCGTCGGAGCGGAGCGCCTCGCGCGCCTCCGGCGAGCCGACGCCGACGGCATGCTGGCTGTGGTCCGGCTCGGTCAGCCAGTTGAGCACGACCGCGGGGGCGAGCTCCGGCAGCACGTACTCGCGCAGCACGCGCTCCGTCCACGCGACGGCCTGATCGTAGCGCCCGCCGCCGGTTTTGGCCGGCGCCGGCCCGAACTTCCCGAGGATCGCCTGGCTCACGTCGCCGGGATAGGCGACGATCCGGCCCGGATCGAAGTACCCGTTGACGAGCGCCCCGATGCCGTCGGGCGCGCGCGGATTGAGCAGGAACGCGCTGCCCGTCGACCCCGAGCTCACACCGACGAGCCGCAGCCCTCGCGCGTGCAGGCGCTCGGCCAGCGTCGTCGCCAGCACCACCCGGCCGCGACCCGTCTGGCCCAGACGAAGCAGGTGCCCGTAGTCGCCGGTGTCGAAGGCGCGCCCGGCGAGCACGTCGGGGATGTACATCTGGTTGCCCACGATCCCGTGCGTGCCGGGCTGGGTCCCCGTGGCCAGCGTCGCCGCGTTGACGCGCGTGACGGTGGGAAAGACCGCGTGCCCGGCGGTGAAGTCCACGCCCTCCGCTCGCAGCCGCGCGAGCGTCGGCGTGTCCTCGGGCGTGATGGCATCCGGGCGCAGGCCGTCGACGATGAACACGATGACGAATGGAGCCGTCACGCCGGCGATGTTCGCACGAGCCGGGATGCGAGAGAAGCGTCCCCGCGGGGAATGCGGGAGCGCCGCGGGGCCGCCTCGGTATACTGCCGGCCACGATGCGACGGCTCTTCGTGACGATCCGGACCCGCGGCCCGGCATGGGAGGGTTCCCGCCCCCTGGAGGGCCAGGCCGGCTGGGCGTCTCATGCGGCGTTCATGAACGCGCTCGCCGAGGAAGGCTTCGTGATCCTCGGCGGCCCGCTGGAAGGAACCGCCGACGTGCTGCTCGTCGTCCGGGCCGAGACGGCCGACGAGGTCCGCTCGCGCCTGTCGGCAGACCCCTGGGCGAGCCAGGACCTCCTCCGCGTCACCAGCGTCGCGCCCTGGACGCTGCGCCTGGGATCTCTGGGCTGATCGGTCCAGCCGGCCCGCGGCTGATGGCGCACGTCTTGTATACGTCTGAAGCGTGGAGAGGCTCGTCGTCTCTCCAGGCTCCAGGATGTGACGAGGAAGGATATGTGATGCAGGGCAGCCGGCTCATCGTGTCCGCGGGTCTCGTGGTGCTGGTCCTGGCCGCGTGCGCGTCTCCAGAAAAGACGGTCAGGGTCCGCGTCGTCAGCGACGCCAGCCTCGTCCGCAGCTGCCGGGTCCTGGGGACCGTCTCCGACAACGAGATGGAGGATCTCCAGAAGAAGGCGGCGCGGGTGGGTGGAAACGTCGCGCTCCTCACGCCGGAGCGGAAGTCCAAGGGCGGGTACTTCGGGCTCCAGGACTACATGACCGCGGACGTCTACCAGTGCGAGGCCACCCGCTGACCGGCCCGCCTCATCCGGCCGTCTAGATCCGCCCGCCCGCCCCGCCCGCGATCTGCGGCAGCAGGAAGACCTCGCTGTCTGGCGCGATCGGCTGGAAGAGCGCGTCCTGGAAGATCTGGCCGTCGATGGCCACCGCCACGCCCTCGGCGAGGTGGGGCTCGAGGGCCGGGTGCAGCTCGGCGAGCTGCTGGAAGAGCTGCTTGACGGACGTCGCCGAGAGGTTGAGCTCGGCGACGCCCCCCGTGAGCTGCGCGAGGTTCCCGACCAGGACGACCCGCGCCATGCCTCCGGCTACGCCCGGCCGGGCGCGCGCTCCCGGAGCGCCTTCAGGACCCGGGGCGGGGACATCGGCAGCTCGGTGAAGCGGATGCCGGTGGCGTTCTCCATGGCGTTGGCGATGGCCCCGAGCGGCGGCACGATCGGCGTCTCGCCGACGCCGCGCACGCCGTAGGGATGCTTGGGGTTGGCGACCTCGACCACGATGGCGTTGATCATCGGCACGTCGGAGGCGACCGGCATCCGGTAGTCGAGGAAGCCGGCGTTCTGCAGCTTGCCGTCGTCGCCGTAGACGTACTCCTCGTTCAGCGCCCAGCCGATCCCCTGCACCGCGCCGCCCTGGAACTGGCCCTCGACGTAGGCCGGGTGCAGCGCGCGGCCGGCATCCTGGGCGACCGTGTATCTCAGGATGGTCACCCGTCCGGTCTCGGGATCGACCTCGAGGTCGACCAGGTGCGTGCCGAGGCTCGGCCCCGCGCCCTGGGCATTGATGCGGCCGTAGCCTCCGATGGGCCCGCCCGTCTTGCCGGCGATCTTGGCGAAGTCGGCGATCGACATCGGCTTGGCCTTGTCGGCGACGGCGCCGAGCGGCCGCACGTGCCCGTTCGCGAACTCGACCTGGTCGGGCTTGGCGTCCCAGAGCTTGCAGGCCCGCGCGCACAGCTCGGTCTTGATCTGGCGCGCCGCCTCCACGATGGCCATCGAGCCCGAGAAGGCCGAGCGGCTGCCGCCGGTGAGGAAGGTGAAGCCGAGCGAGCCGGTGTCGCCGATGATCGGCCGCACCTTGTCGTAGGGGATGCCCAGCTCATCGGCCGCGACCATCGACAGCGAGGCGCGCAGGCCGCCGATGTCCGGGGTGCCGGCCATCAGCGAGACCGTGCCGTCCTCGTTCACCGTCAGCGAGGCGCACGTCTCGCCGCCGATGTTGAACCAGAAGCCGGAGGCGACGCCGCGGCCCTGCCACTTGCGCAGCGGCGTGTTCCAGTGCTCGGTCTTCTTGATCGAGTTGAGCGTCTCCTCCAGGCCGATGGGCCCGAACTTCGGGCCGTAGGCAGCCTTGGTGCCCTCGTGGGCGGCGTTCAGCATGCGCAGGTCCACCCCGTCGAGGCCGAGCTTCTTGGCGATCTCGTCCACCACGCTCTCGACCGCGAACTCCGAGATCGGCGCGCCGGGCGCCCGGTAGGCGGCCACCTTGGGCCGGTTGGAGACGACGTCGTAGCCGATGACCTTCACGTTGTCGATGTCGTAGGGCGCGTAGGCGCACATGACGCCGGGCTGCACGGGCGAGCCCTGGAAGGCGCCGGCCTGGTACTTCAGCTCGGCGAAGCCGGCCACGAACTTGCCGTCCTTCGTGGCGCCCATCTTCACCCGCACGGTGGCGCCCGACGTGGGCCCGGAGGCCTTGAAGACCTCCTCGCGGGACATGACCATCTTCACCGGCCGCTTGGCCTTGCGCGAGAGCGCGATGGCCAGCGGCTCCAGGTAGACCACCGTCTTGCCGCCGAAGCCGCCGCCGATCTCGGAGGCGGTGACGCGGACCTTGCTGATGTCCAGCCCCAGCAGGCGCGCGCAGTGGGCGCGCACGATGAAGTGGCCCTGGGTCGTGCACCACAGCTCGGTCGAGCCGTCCTCCGACACGCTGGCCAGGGCCGCGTGCGGCTCGATGTACCCCTGGTGCACCGGCGCCGTCTTGAACTCGCGCTCGACGATCACGTCGGCCTTGGCGAAGCCGGCCTCGACGTCACCCAGCGTGATCTCCACGCGCTTGGCGACGTTCGAGGGCCGGTCGGGCCTGGGCTCGACGCCGGCGGTGAAGAGGTCGTCGTGCAGCACCGGCGCGTCGGGCCGCATGGCCTCGACGACGTCGATCACGTGGGGCAGGACCTCGTACCGCACGTCGATGAGCTTGAGCGCGCGCCGGGCGACGGCCGTGCTGGTGGCGGCGACGGCGGCGACCGCGTGGCCCTCGTAGAGGGCCTTCTCGCGGGCCATGACGTTCCGCACCACGTCCTTGTAGTTCATCATCATCTCGCCGGCCGGGATGAACTCCGAGGACTGGTCGGCGAAATCGTCGCGCGTGATCACGGCCTTGACGCCGGGCAGCGCCTCGGCCCGGGAGGTGTCGATCGACAGGATGCGGGCGTGGGGGTGCGGGCTGCGCAGCACGCGGCCGATGAGCTGGCCGGGCAGGTTGAAGTCGGCGCCGAAGCGCGCGCGACCGGTCACCTTGTCGACGCCATCCGGGCGGATCGTGCGCGTGCCGACGTAGCCGTGTCCGTTCGTCGTCTCGGCCATGCTCGTCCTTTCTGTATACCGCGTCGGGGCGCCTGCGCAGGGCTCCGGCGCCCGACGTTCGGCGAATCTTACGCCGGAGGCCTGCGCAGGGCTCCGGCGCCCGACGTTCGGCGAATCTTACCCGCGGAGCCCGCTTCTCATCGCGGAGGCGGCGTCCATCACCGCGCTCACGATCTTGTCGTAGCCCGTGCACCGGCAGAGGTTGCCGGCCAGCCAGTAGCGGATCTCGGTCTCGGTCGGATCCGGCTTCTTCTCCAGCAGCGCCTTGCTGGCGACCAGGAAGCCGGGGGTGCAGATGCCGCACTGCAGGGCCGCGTGCTCGAGGAAGGCCTGCTGCAGCGGGTGCAGCGTCTCCCCGGTCGCCATGCCCTCGATGGTGTCGATCCGGCGGCCGCCCACCTCGCAGCCCAGCACGAGGCAGGAGCACACGAGCCGGCCGTCGAGCGTGACGCTGCAGGCGCCGCAGTCGCCGGAGGCGCAGCCTTCCTTGCTGCCCGTCAGGTGCAGGGTGTCGCGGAGCACGTCGAGCAGCGTCTCCTCCGTCTCGCAGAGGAACTCCACGGCGTCGCCGTTCACCGTCGCCTCGATGTGGTGCTTGGCCATCAGCTCGTCCTCGCTCGGTCCAGCGCGATGAGGGCCGCCCGCCGCGACAGCACGCCGGCGACCTGGGTGCGGAACTCGATCGTCCCCCGCTTGTCGTCGATGGGCTGGCAGGCCGCCCGGGCGGCCTCTTCCAGCCGGTCCTGGGCCGGCCGGTCGAGCCGGGTCCCGACGATCGCCGCGGCCGCGGCCGCCACCAGCAGCACCCGCGCGGCCACCGCGCCGAGGGACACGCGCGCGGCCGTGATGGTGCCGGTGGCGTCGACCGTCAGGCTGACTCCGGCGCCGACCACCGCGATGTCCATCTCCGTGCGCGGGATGAAGCGCAGGTAGGCGTCGCTCGACCGCGGCGGCCGCGGCGGCAGCCAGAACGAGACGACGATCTCCCCCCGGCCCAGGGCCAGCTTGCGCGGGCCGAGCATGACGTCCTCGACCGGCAGATCGCGCGTGCCCTGCGGTCCGGCGAGCGTGGCGACGGCGCCGGCCGCGATGAGGGCGGGCACGCTGTCCGCCGCGGGCGAGCCGTTGCAGAGGTTGCCGCCCAGCGTCGCGCGGCCCTGCACCTGGGTCGAGCCGATGAGGTTCGCGGCCTCGACCACGCCCGGCCACACCTGCCTGAGGCGGGGATGCTCCTTGAGCTCGGCGCCGGTGACGGCGGCGCCGATGCGCCAGCCGCCCCGCTCCTCGCTCACCGCGCGCGTCTCGGGGATCTTCTTGATGTCGACGATCAGCTCCGGGTCCACGATGTCGGCGCGCATCTGCACGAGCAGGTCCGTCCCGCCCGCCAGCACTCTGGCCTCGCCGGTCGCGCCCGTCAGCAGCGTGACCGCTCCCTGCAGTGTCGTTGGAGCCTCGTAACGCATGGACAGTGCTCTCGCCTCTCCGTTCAGGGTATCGACGACGTTGTGGCGCGGCATAGGATGACGAGCCCCGCGCCTCCTGTCAACGCCGTGGCTCGTGACTCTCGTGGTATCCGGTGACCCGGAGGTACGGACCCGACGCCGAGCCAGCGCCCAGGGCCAGGCGCCGGGCCGCGCCGCGCGCCGTCCTGCCCTGCGGCCGCGCACATGGCTCGCCTGTCGCCGTAACTCGCTCCGGGCCCGGCTCGCTCGTCCCCCCCATCCCCCAGAGGGGGCTGGGCCGGCGTCCAGTAGAGGCGAGGGAGGCTCGCTCGCCGGGCCCTGTGCTCGAACGGCGACGACGGCGAGCCATGAAGCGCGGCCGCAGGGCAGGACGGCGCACGGCGCGGCCCGGCGCCTGGCCCTGGGCGCCGGCTCGGCGTCGGGTCCGTACTCCCGGGTCACCGAATGCCACGAGAGTCACGGGGCCGCGTCGGGGGGTGGCGCCACCACGTCCTCGTAGCGGTGTCGCCGACGGATGAGGCCGGCGTGCTGGAACACATCCAGGGTCGCCTCGAATGCCGGGCGGGTGATCTCGGCGTGGGGCGTCCAGCAGCCGAGCTTCTGGTAGTAGGCGATCGTGGCGGTCAGCACGGGGCGGGCGACGTCGGGGAAGAACGACGCCTCCGCCTCGGCGACGCGGTCCGCGGGCGTGGTGAGCAGCCAGGCGCGCGCCCGGCGGTAGGCGCGCATGAACCGCCGGGCGGCATCGGTCCGGAGCCACTCCCGGGTCGCGGCCAGGCTCGAGAACGCGCACGGGCCGATCGCCTCGCCCACGGAGGCGACCACGTGGCCCGCCCCGTCGTGCTCCAGCTGCTGGGGCGCCGGGCCTTGCTGGTGGACGTAGTCGCCCTCGCCGCGGCGGAAGGCCTGGTCCATCCGCGCGCTGGGCACGTCGAGCGCCTTGATCGTCGTGTAGTCCAGACCCCGCTTATGGCACGCGTACTTGAACATCGCCAGCGGCTGGCCGCCGTGATCGACCAGGACGGCCCGGCCGCGGAGCGTGTCCCACGTGAAGCCGGGGTGGGGGGCGCGCGCCGTGAGGAAGAACCCGTCCTTTTCGTTGATCTGGGCGAAGTGCACCGCCGCCGGCGGCTGTCCATTCTCGAGCGGACCGAACCCCTGCGAAGGCGCCGACTGACAGACGTCGACGGTCCCGCGCACGACCCCGTCGATCGCCGAGGTGCCGGCCGGGGCGATGGAGTGCTGCGGCGCGAAGCCTTCCTCCTTCAGGAAGCCGCCCGCGATGGTGGCAATCAGGGGCGAGTAGAAGGCGGAGAACCGCGTGAACTGGATCCGGATCGGTTCGCTCATGTTGCCTCTCCTGCCCGTGGATTCGGCCTCAAGTGTACGTCCCCCGTCGAGCCCGCGTCCGGGCTCGTCTTGACTTGACCCGACCCGCGGAGGATGCTCGCGCCACGACGAGGCGACCGGACGAGGAGGGCCCGCTCGTGGCAGGGACGTCGTGACGACCGTGAAGCTGGTCGAGTACGCCGAGGCCAGCGCCGAGGTGCGCGCGGTCTTCGACGACATCATGGCCACGCGCAAGACCGACTGGATCAACAACTTCTGGAAAGCGCTGGCCCACCACCCGCCCACGCTGCGCCGCACGTGGGACAGCGTCAAGTCGGTGATGGCGCCCGGCGCGCTCGACGCGCGCACCAAGGAAATGGTCTACCTGGCGGTGAGCGCCACCAACGGCTGCGCCTACTGCGTGGCCTCGCACACGGCCTCCGCCCGACGCCACGGCATGACCGACGCGATGCTCGGCGAGCTCATGGCCGTGGTCGGCATGGCCAACGAGACGAACCGCCTGGCCGACGGCTACCAGATCGAGATCGACGAGGCGTTCCGCACGCCCCTCGCGTAGACGCGTCGGGGCACGACCGCCCGGCGCGGTCAGGCCGCGCCGCCGCCACTCAGCCGTCGGCGGTGAAGAAGCGGCCCAGCGCCTCGGCCGTCGCTCCGGGTGCCTCCTCGGGAAAGAAGTGGCCCGCGGCGATCGGGCCGCCGTGAACCTCGTCGCTCCAGGCTCGCCACACCGCGGCCGGGCCGCCCGCGGCGCCGTACCAGGTGTCGAGGGGGCCGTCGACGCTCCAGAGGGCTAGGAGGGGACCGGCGAAGCGTCGTCCGCCCTCGCGGTCCGTCCGGTCGTGGTCGCGATCGAGCGTCGCGGCGGCGCGATACTCCTCGCAGATCGCGTGGGCGTGGACGGGATCGCGGAGCGACTCGACGTAGGCCGCGCGCACCTCGCGGGGGAAGACCTCCGGGGGCGTGCCCCACCCTCCGAGCGCGCTGTCGACGATCGGCTCGGTCGCCGCCGCCAGGATGCGCTCCGGGAGCGGGGCGGGCTGCGCCAGCAGCGACCACGGCCAGTAGGCGAGCGCGAACCTCGCGTCGGCCCGCTCCCACACCGTCTCCGTCGGCAGCACGTCGAGGACGGCGAGGCGGTCGACGCGCTCGGGATGGTCGAGCCCCAGGCGGTAGGCGACCCGGCCGCCGCGGTCGTGTCCGGCGACCGAGAACCGCGGGAATCCCAGCCGCTCCATGACGCGCACCATGTCGCGCGCCATGGCCCGCTTCGCATAGGGCGCGTGGTCGGCGGTGGAGGCCGGGCAGCCGCTGCGTCCGTAGCCGCGCAGGTCGGCGCAGACGACCGTGAAGCGGCGGGACAGCAGCGGAGCGACGCCGCGCCACATGAGGTGTGTCTGCGGAAACCCGTGCAGCAGCAGGAGCGGCGGGCCGGACCCCGATCGGCGCGCGAAGATCGTCGTCTCGCCCGTCTCGACCTCGACGGCCCGGAAGTCCTCCATCGACCCCGACGTTACCCCCGTTCCGGGCCCGACCCGGATTGACTTCGCGGCGGCAGCCGGGCTAGATGGACCGTCGTGACGCGATACTGGCTCGGCATCGACATCGGCGGGACCTTCACCGACTTCGCCTGCTTCGACACGCAGACGGGCGCGCTGATCGGGCTCAAGGTCGCCTCCACGCCGCACGACTTCGCCGAGGCGGTGCGCGGCGGCCTGCAGCGCCTGGCCGACGAGCACGCCGTCGACCCGGCCGAGATCGGCATGGTCGTGCACGGCACGACCATCGCCGTGAACACGCTGATCCAGCGGACCGGCGCGCGGCTCGGCCTGCTCGTCACCGAGGGGTTCCGCGACGTGCTGGAGCTGCAGCGGCTGCGGCTGCCGAACCCGTTCGACCTCGACGGCGCCCGTCCGCTGCCGCTGATCCCGCGGACGCGAGTCGCCGAGGTGTGCGAGCGTCGGCGCGCCGACGGCAGCGTCGACACGCCGCTGGACGAGGAGGGGACGGCCTCCGCCGTGCGGGGACTGCTCGCGCAGCGCGTCGAGGGCCTCGTGGTGTCGCTGCTCCACGCCTACCGCGATCCGGGTCACGAGCAGGCCGCGCGGACCGTGGCCGAGCGGGTGGCGCCGGGGCTGCCCGTGAGCACCTCGGCCGAGGTGTGGCCGCAGTCGCGCGAGTACGAGCGCACGGCGCTGGCGGTGCTCGACGCCTACGTGCAGCCGCAGGTGCGGCGCTACCTGGCCGGCTTCGAGCAGGCCCTGGCCACCCGGCGCGTCCCCGCCACCCCGCACGTCACCAAGTCGAACGGCGGCATCATGCCGGTGGCCGCGGCCCGCACACGGAGCGTGGCCACGCTCCTGTCCGGGCCGGCCTCGGGCGTGATCGGCGCGGCGTACGTGGCGCGGGAGGCCGGCCTGCCCGACGTCATCACGCTCGACGTGGGCGGGACCAGCGCGGACATCGCCGTCGTCGAGGGCGGCCGGCCGCGCTCGAGCACGAGCGAGCACATCGGCGGCGTGCCGGTGATGATGCCGGTCGTCGGCGTCACCGCCATCGGCGCCGGCGGCGGCTCGGTGGCATGGGTGGACGAGGTCGGCGTCCCCAAGGTCGGCCCGCGGAGCACCGGCGCCCAGCCGGGCCCGGCCTGCTACGGCCGGGGCGGCAAGGAGGCGACGCTGACCGACGCGTTCCTGGTGTGCGGTTTCCTCGACGCCGCGCGCTTCCTGGGTGGCCGCATGCCGCTGGACGCCGCGCTGGCTGACGACGCGATCGGGCGGTTCGCCGAGCCGCTGGGCATGACGACGCACGAGGCGGCCGAGAGCGTGGTGCGGGTGGCGGTCGCGAACATGTACGCGGAGTTCACCAAGATCCTGTCCCGGGCCGCCGTGGACCCGCGGGGCTTCGCGCTCGTCGCCTTCGGCGGCGCCGGGCCGGTCGTGGGCGCGCTCCTGGCGCGCGAGGTCGGCATCCCCACCGTCTTCGTGCCGCGCTCGCCGGGCACGCTGTGCGCGCTCGGCGCCATCAGCGCCGACATCGTGAACGACGCGGTGCGCACGGTGCACACGCGGGTCGGCGCCGCCGGGGACGGCGCCGCCTTCGACGCCGGCGCGCTCCGCGAGCCCTACGACCGGCTGCGGGAGGAGCTGGCCGACTGGGTCGCGCGGCACGGCGCCGGCGCCGCCCCCGCCGTGTTCGGCCTCGCGGCCGACATGCGTTACGTCGGACAGTCCTACGAGATCGAGGTGGCGGTCGAGCCGGCCTGGCTGACCGCCGGCGGGGGGCGCTCGCTGCTGCCCGCCTTCCACCGCGCTCACGAGCGCGCCTTCGGCCACGCCGACCGCGAGGCCCCCGCCGAGATCGTGAACCTGCGCGTGCAGCTCAGGGCCGCGCGGCCGCGGGTGCCGCTCGCCGAGGCTCCAGCCGGCGCGACCACGCCGGCGCCGCGCGCGACCCGGCGGGTCTGGCTCGAGGGGCGGCCCACCGAGGCGCAGGTGTTCGACCGCGACACGCTCGGCCGCGGCGCCCGCCTGCTCGGCCCGGCGATCGTGGAGCAGCCGGACACGACCGTGCTGGTGCCGGCCGAGCACGCGGCCGAGGTGGACCGCCTCGGCAACCTGTGGCTCCGGAGGCATGCCTGATGCGCCTGGACGCGCTCACCGTGGAGATCCTCCGCAACTGTCTGCAGGGCGCCGTCGAGGAGATGGCTTACGTCGTCGAGCGCACGGCCTACACCACCTTCGTGAAGGAGACGGCCGATTTCACGTGCGGCCTGCTGACGCCGTCGGGCGAGTTCTTCGCGTACCCGGTCGAGCTGGGCGTGGCCAGCTTCGGCGGCATCAGCTACGCGCGCACGCTGGAGGCGGTGGGCCCGCTCGAGCCGGGCGACGTCGTCATCACCAACGACCCGTACGGCTCGGCGGCGGCGGCCACGCACCTGCCCGACATCCACCTGATCCGCCCGATCTTCTGGGACGACCGTCTGGTCGCCTATGGCGCCGGGTTCGTGCACAGCTCCGACGTGGGCGGCATGGTCCCGGCCTCGATCTCCCCACGCGCCACCGAGATCTTCCAGGAAGGTCTGCGGCTGCCGCCCAAGAAGCTCTTCGTCCGCGGCGCGGTGAACCGGGACCTGCTGGACGTGATCCTGGCCAACTGCCGGATCCCCGAGCAGAACTGGGGCGACCTGCAGGCGCTGCTGGCCGGGCTCACCACCGGCGAGCGCCGGGTGCACGAGCTGATCCGCCGCTTCGGCCCCGACACCGTCGACAAGGCGATGGACGACCTGATCGACTACGCCGCCCGCAAGGTGGAGGCGCTCATCCGCCGCATGCCGGCCGGACGCTACGAGTTCTCGGACTACATCGAGGACGACGTGGTGAGCGACATCCCCATCCGCCTGAAGGTCGCGCTGACGATCGGCGACGGCGAGATCCACCTGGACTTCACCGGCAGCGACGTGCAGGTCGCCTCCGCCCTGAACGTGCCGACGGCGGGCCGGGTGCACCCCTTCATGTCGGTGGCGCTCGTCAACTACTTCGTCACCCGCGACCGCACGATCCCGCTCAACGCCGGCGTGCTGCGCCGCGTGCGCATGACGCTGCCCGAGGGCTCCGTGGTGAACCCGAGGTTCCCGGCCGCCTGCGGCGTCCGCTACGCGACCGTGCTGCGGATCTACGACGCCGTGCTGGGGGCCCTGGCGCGCGCGGTGCCCGAGCATATCCCGGCCGCCAGCGGCGGCCAGGGCTGCATGGTCGCGCTGTCGTTGCCCGACCCCGAGGCCGGCCGGCGGCACGTGACCGTCATCGAGCCGATGATCGGCGGCGGTGGCGGCCGCCCGGGCCGCGACGGCGTGGACGGCTGCGACGCCTCGCTGGGGTTCCTCAAGACCACGCCGGCCGAGACGCTCGAGGCCGAGGTGCCGATCGTCGTGCGCCGCTTCCACCTCGTGCCGGACTCGGCGGGACCCGGGCGGTTCCGGGGCGGGTTCGCGGTGCGCCTGGACTTCCAGGTGTTCCGGCCCGAGGGCCTCGTGACGGCGCGGGGGATGGAGCGGCTGCGCTTCGCGCCGTGGGGCGTGGCCGGCGGCGGCGCGGGAACGACGGGCCGGGTCGTGCTCAATCCCGGCACGCCGGCCGAGCGGGCGCTGTCGAAGATCGACGTGCTCGCGCTGGAGCCTGGCGACGTGCTGAGCGTGCGCACGCCCGGTGGCGGGGGCCACGGCGATCGCTTCCAGCGACCGCCGGCCGCCGTGCTGGCCGACGTCGTCGCCGGACTCGTCTCCCCCGCGCACGCCCGGGAGGCCTACGGCGTCGTGCTGGCTCAGGACCGCGTCGACGAGCCGGCCACGACGGCGCTGCGGGCGAGCCGGCGCGCCGAGATCGTCGAGGCGCCGTTCGACTTCGGCCCCGCCCGGCGCGAGCACGAGCGTCGCTGGCCGCCCGCGCTCCAGGACGCGTTCATCGACCTGCTGATGAGCGCGCCGGCCCCGTACCGCGCCTACGTCCGCCGGACGCTCTACCCGCGGGTCGAGGCGCTGGCCGTCCACGGGCCGGTGACGCCCGGGGACCTCCAGCGCCTGTGGCGGGAGCTGCGCGACTCGATCGGTCTTCGATAGCGCGACGCGCGCTCGCCGCGGTTCGGCGCGTGGGCCGGCCCCGCGAACCGTGGCATGATCGCGTCGGACGGGAGGACGTCATGAGCAACGTCGACTGGAGCTACCACCGCAACGGCTGAATGACCTGCGCCAAGACGCAAGGGTTCCTTGCCAGGCACAAGGTCACGGTCGCCGCGCAGATTGACGCGAAGAAGGCCACGATCAAGGGCGACGCCGCCCTGGGCGTGCTGAAGGACGTGGACGCGCTCTACGCCGCCAGGGGCAAGCGCGTCGTCCACGTGGACCTCAGGCGCGGCAAGCCGCCGCGCGCGGAGCTGCTCGGGCTGCTGCTCGGCCCCACCGGGAACCTGCGGGCGCCCACGCTCCGCAAGGGCCGGACCCTGATCGTCGGCTTCGACGACGCCACCTACAAGCGTCTGCTCGGCTGAAGAAAGGATGACCACGATGCCGCTGAGAGGGTTCTCCCACATCGGCCTCTCCACGCTGGACCTCGACGCGACCCGCGACTTCTACGAGAACGTCCTCGAGTTCAGGGCCGTGCGCTGCGACATCCTGCCGATCAAGGAAGGGGGGCGCGTCCGCCACGTCTTCTTCGACACCGGACGCGATCAGCTCCTGGCCTTCATGGAGGCGCGCGGTGTGCCGGGGGTGCCGGACCGGTACGAGGCCGGTATCAACCGCGGGCTGGGCGTGCCGAACGCGTTCTATCACTTCGCGTTCGAGGCGGGCTCGGAGGCGGCGCTGGTCGAGCAGCGCAACGCGCTGATCGCGCGGGGCGTGGAAGTCAGCGAGGTGGTCGACCACGACTGGGCCAAGTCCATCTACTTCAAGGACCCCAACGGCATCCAGCTCGAGTACTGCTGCTTCACGCGCAACCTGAACGCCGACGACGCGCGGATGCAGCCGCGGGCCGAGATCTCGATCCGTCGCCTGGGGCTGGAGGGGGCCGACGTGCCGACGACCGAGCGCCAGCCGGCGGAGCCGCTGCAGGCCTGAGACGCCGGCGGCCCGGGCGCGCATGAACGGCCCGGGCACGGCGGTGCGGGTGACGCCGAGCCGGGGGCGCGCCGACGAGTGGGCGGTGGTCCTGGCCGCCGCCGGCATCCCGCACTGGGTGCGCCACCGCCTCGACGGCTGGGCGCTGCTCGTGCCGCCCGACGACGCGGCCACGGCCCTGCAGGCGCTCGCCACCTACGACCAGGAGAATGCCGGCGAGCCCGTCGCCGGCGAGGCCGTACCGCCGCGCCCCTGGACCGTCACCGGCGCCGTCGTCGCGCTGCTGCTGCTCGGCTTCTTCGCGATCACCGGACCTCGCGCGGCCGGCAGCGGGTGGTTCGCGAACGGGAGCGCCGACGCCGAGCGGATCGTGGCCGGCCAGTGGTGGCGAACGATCACCGCGCTGACGCTGCACGCGGACCCGCCTCACGCGCTCGCCAACGCGGTCGCGGTCGCCGGCCTGCTCACCGCGGTGTGCTGGGAGCTCGGTCCCGGTCTGGGCCTCTGGCTGGTCCTGCTCTCCGGCGTCGGCGGCAACGCGCTCACGGCGCTGGCGCACGGCGGAGATCACGTCTCCGTGGGAGCGTCCACGGCGGTCTTCGGCGCGGTCGGCGTGCTGGCCGCGCTCCGGATCGGCGCCCCGGTCGGCGCCCGGTCGGGCGCTCGCCGGTGGTGGGTCGTGATCGCCGCCGGCCTCGCCCTGCTGGCGTTGCTGGGAACGGCTGCGCACGCCGACCTGCTGGCCCATCTCTTCGGACTCCTCGTCGGCGGCGGGCTCGGCGCGATCGGCGTGCTGGCGCGTCGCCGACCGGTACCCGGATGGGGCCAGGGAGTTTTGATGCTCGCCTCCGCGGTGGCCGTGGCCGCCGCCTGGGGCCTGGCCTCCTGAGCGAGGCTCAGGCGCGGCGGGCGTTCCGGAAGGCGCGCTCGAAGCCCGGCAGCGCGCGCACGACCGTGTCGCGCTCCACGGTGAGCGAGATGCGGATGTGGCCGGGCATCCCGAAGCCCGAGCCCGGCACGGTCAGCACGCCCTCCTCGGCCAGCCGGCGCACGAAGGCCACGTCGTCGTCGATGGGCGTGCGCGGGAACACGTAGAACGCCCCCTGCGGCTTGACGCACTCGTAGCCGATGCGCGTGAGCCCCTCGTACATCAGGTCGCGCTTCTCGCGGTAGGGCGTCACGTCGATCGCCAGGTCCCCGACCTCGGCCACCACCCACTGCCAGAGGGCGGGCGCGTTCACGAAGCCCAGCACGCGGCTGGTGAACGTGCAGGCCTCGAACAGGTCGGCGGCCTCCGGCATCCGGGGCGAGAAGGCGAGGTAGCCGATGCGCTCGCCGGGAATGGCCAGCGACTTCGACCACGACGTGGCCACGATCGCGCGCGTCACCAGCGTCGGCACCTCGGGGACGGTCACGTCGTCGAACACCAGCGCCCGGTACGGCTCGTCGCTGACCAGCACGATCGGCCGGGCCGCCCGGGCGAGCATCGCCTCGATCTCCACGAACGTGGAGGCCGGGTAGATGACGCCGCTGGGGTTGTTCGGCGAGTTGAGGATGATCGCACGCGTCCGCGGCGTGATGGCGGCCTCCAGTCGGCCGACGTCGGGCGTGAGATCGGCGCGGGGCGGCACCACCATGAGCCGCCCGCCGTAGTTCTCCGCGTAGAACGTGTACTCGACGAAGAACGGCGCGACGGTCAGCACCTCGTCGCCGGGGTTCAGCAGGGCCTTGAGCACGGTGTTGAGCGCGGCGCCGGCGCCCACCGTCATGAGCACGTGGTCGGCCGTGTAGGGCAGGCCCGTGGCGGCCTGCAGCCGCGCGGCCACCGCCTGGCGGACGCGCGGGTGACCGGCGTTCGGCATGTAGGCGTGCAGGTGCGGCTCGCTGCGATCCAGCACGCGCCGGGCGGCGGCCAGCACGGCCGGCGGCGGCTCGATCTCGGGATTGCCGAGCGTGAAGTCGAAAACCTTGTCGGTGCCGCGCTCCTGCTTGAGGCGGGCGCCCTCCTCGAACATGCGGCGGATCCACGAGGCCCGGGCGAGGTTGTTGGCGACGGCGCTGGCGACGATCATGGAGGGCAGTATAGGGCAGATGCGCGGGCCGCCCGCGGCGAGCGTCGCTTGACCGTCCGGCGTGATCGGGCGATCGTCCTGCCATGGTCCGGTCCTCCGGCGTCCCCGTCACGCTCGTCCGCATTCGCACGCGCGACGGGGTCTGGCTCGACGGCCTCGCGGCCGAGCCCCGGCGCCGGGGCGGCCCCGCGCTCATCTGGGTGCACGGTCTCGGCTCGGCGTTCTCCTCCGGCCAGCCGCTCATCCGCGAGCTGTCGGCGCGACTGAACGCGGCCGGCGTCGCCTACTTCAAGTTCAACAACCGGGGGCACGACGTCGTCGCCGGGCGAGGCGCCCGGCTGGACGGCGCGGCCTTCGAGCGCTTCGGCCGGAGCGTCGCCGACATCCGGGCGATGATCGCCTTCGCCGTGCGTCGCGGCTTCCGCCCCGTCGTCCTGGCCGGGCACTCCACCGGCGCCAACAAGATCCTCCACTACGCCGCGCGCGTCCGCGACCGGCGCCTCGCGGCGCTCGCCCTCCTCGGCCCCGTCTCGGACATCGCGGGCCAGGCCAACCGCATCGGCGCCGCCGAGCTGCGCCGGCGGGTGTCGATCGCCGAGCGGCTCGCCCGGCGCGACCCGCGTGCGCTCGTGCCCCGCGCGTGGGGCTTCGTGGGCGCCGCCCGGTACGTCAGCCTCTACAGGCCGGGCGGAGCCGAGGACGTGTTCCCGTACGACCGCCCCGACGGCCGCTGGACCGCGCTGCGCTCGGTGCGTCTGCCCATCGCCGTCGTCATCGGCGGCCGGGACGAGTATCTCGACCGGCCCGCCGGCGCGCTGATCGACACCTTTCGTCGGAACGCCCCCCACGTGCGGTCGTTCGCCGGCATCGTCGTTCCCGCAGCCCGCCACGGCTTCGCCCCGCGCGAGCGCGAGCTGACGGATCGCCTCGTCGGCTGGCTGCTCGGGCTCGACGCCGGCGCCCGGGCCTCGCGCCGGCCGCGGGCGGGGCGGACTCGCCGGACCTGACCGCGCCGCCTCTCATCATGGCCCTTTACTGAATGAATGATTCAGTTATTATCCTGAGCCATGCCACGCCGCCCGTCCCCCGACCGCCTGGAGCAGGTCATGGCCGCCGCCCTGCGGGTCTTCGCCGAGAAGGGGTACCGGCGGGCGCAGATGGCCGACGTGGCGCGGGCGATGGGCGTGGCCCCCGGCACGCTCTACACCTACGTCACCGGCAAGGACGCCCTCTTCCACCTGGTCATCGACCGCGCCTTCAGTGCCGGCGTCTCCTCGACGCCGCCGGCGCTGCCGATCCCTCCCCCGCCACACGGCGCGACCCTGGCGCGCCTGCGGGAACGCCTGGCGGCGGACGCCGCGCTGCCAACCCTGGACGCCGCGCTCCGCCGCGCGCGGGTGACCGACGCGCGGGCCGAGCTGGCCGCGGTGGTCGACGAGCTGTACGAGCGGATCGAGCGGGCCTGGCCGGGCATCGTCGTGCTCGAGCGCTCGGCGCTCGAGATGCCGGAGCTGGCCCACGTGTTCTACGCCGAGATGCGCCGCGGTCTGCTGGACCGGCTGGAGCGCTATCTCGCCGGCCGCATGCGGGCCGGTCGGCTCCGCCGCGTCGCCGTCCCGGCGGCGGCGCGGTTCGTGCTGGAGAGCGTGGCGTGGTTCGCGATGCACCGCCACCGAGATCCCCTACCCCCGGACCTCGACGACGCCGCCGCCCGCGCGGCGGCCACCGAGCTCATCGTCAACGCGTTCGACGTCCCCGGTCGGCCACGTCGCCGGACCAAGGAGTGAACCCATGAGCATCGCCGTGACCGCGTCCGACCCTCAGCTGCGACCCCGGGAAGGCGTGTCCCGCGCCACCCGCGTCAGCACGCCCGCGTTCGACTGGACGATGACCATCCTGAGCGCCGTGTTCGTCGGCGGCCTCTTCCTCGACGGCTGGGCCCACACTCACGGGCGAGTCGACGAGACCTTTTTCACCCCGTGGCACGCCGCCCTCTACTCGGGCTTCCTGACCGCCGCCGTCTTCCTGTGGGGTGGGCTGGTATGGGGCCTGCGCCGGGGGCACCGCTGGCGGGCGGCGCTTCCGGACGGGTATGGCCTGTCGTTGCTCGGCGTGGCCCTGTGGCTCGCCGGCGGACCGTTCGACCTCGCCTGGCATACCGTCTTCGGTTTCGAAGCCCGCGTGGAGGCGCTGATGAGCCCCGCCCACACGGTCCTGGCCCTCGGCGCCGCGCTCATCACCTCGGGCCCGCTGCGAGCGGTCCTGCGCCGGCGGCCCGACACGTGGTGGCGGGACCTACCGCTGGTCCTGTCGCTGACGTTCGTGGTCTCGGTGTTGACGTTCTTCACGCAGATCGCGCATCCGCTCGCCAATCTCTGGGCGGCCGGCCCCCGGCGAAGCTCGCTCGACGTGACGGAGCTGGGGCTGGTGAGCTTCCTGCTGACCGCGGCGATCGTGATGGGCCCGGTGCTGCTCCTGCTCCGCCACGGGCGGCTGCCGACGGGCGCGGCCGCGATCCTGATCGGGCTCGACAGCATCGCCATGGGGTTCCTGTTCGATCACGGCGACTACCCGCTGGCCCTGGTCGCGGCGTCGATCGCCGCGGGTGTCGCCGCCGACCTCGTCAGGCCGGTGCTGCGACCGCGGGCCGACCGTCCCGCCGCGTTCCGCGTGTACGCGGCCGTCGTGCCCTTGCTGCTCACCGCCGCGTACTTCGCGGGCCTCGCCGCGACGGCCGGCATCACCTGGTCCCCCCACCTCTGGATGGGGACGGTCGTCTTCTGCGGGATCGTCGGCTGGCTGCTGTCGTATCTGGTGCTGCCATCGAGACTGCAGCCCGCTCCGTGGGGATCGTCCTCCGGACCGGATCGTCCGTCCGGGGTATAGTCCTGGCCGGAGGAGCGCCATGAAGTTCGGCGTCTGGATTCCCAACTGCCGGCACCTGGCCACGCCCGCGATCATCCGGACCACGGCGGTCCGGGCCGAGCAGCTCGGCTACGAGTCGGTCTGGGTCAGCGATCACGTCGTCGTCCCGCACGCCAACCTCGGCTATCTCGGTGAGGGCGTCTTCGATCCGTTGATAACCCTCGGCGTGGCGGCGGGCGCGACCAGCCGGGTGCGCCTCGGCACCACGGTGCTGATCGTCCCGTATCGCAACGCCGTGGTGACGGCCAAGATGGTCTCGACCCTGGACGCGCTCAGCGGCGGTCGGGTCATCCTCGGCATCGGCGTGGGCTGGATGGCCGCCGAGAGCGCCATGCTCGGCGTGCCCTTCGCTGATCGCGGCGCCATGACCGACGAGTACCTGGCCGCCATGCGCGAGCTGTGGACGAGCCCGGAGCCGTCGTTCACCGGCAAGTACACGCAGTTTCGCGAGCTCAAGTTCGAGCCGAAGCCGGCGCAGAAGCCGCATCCGCCGATCTGGGTCGGCGGCGACAGCCGGGCGGCGCTGCGTCGCGCCGCCGAGGTCGGCGCCGCCTGGCATCCGATCAATCGCTCGCCGGCGGAGCTGCGCGCGGGCATGGCGGAGATCGAGCGCCTCTGTCGGGCGCGGACCCGCTCGACGCCACCGGCCCTCTCGCCGCGTCACGACGTCTGCGTGCTGGGACCGGGGCAGCCCGCGCGGCCCTCGGCGCGCCCGGGTCACGCGCTCGTCGGCGAGCCGCCCCTGCTGATCGATCGACTCCGCGAGCTGGCCGACTGCGGCGCCGAGCACGTGGTCCTCGAGTTCCTCGCCGCCGACGGCGCGGAGCTCGACGCCCAGATGGTCGCCTTCGCCGAGCGGGTGCGACCGGCCCTGGCGTGAGACGCCGTCGCCGGGGACCGCGCGGGGTGACGGGGTGACCGCTCCCCGCATGGCGGTGCAGCGCCGCGGCAGCGGGCCCGACCTCGTGCTCTTCCACGGCGGCATGGGCTGGTGGAAGCACTGGGTCCGCAACATCGACGCGCTGGCCGTGCGCTTCACCGTGCACGCCCTCGACCATCCCTCGTACGGGGCCTCGGCGGCGATCGCGCGGGACACCACCGGCCCGGCGTACCTGGACCTGGTCCACGAGCTGTTCGTGCCGATGTTTCCCGGCGAGGCGCCGCTCCGCCTGGCCGGCTTCTCGTTCGGCGGCGCCATCGCCGCGAACCTCGCCCGGCGGCTGGCCCCGCGGGTGACCCATCTGTGTCTGGTCTCGCCCGGCGGCTTCCCGTCGCGCCGGTTCGGCGAGCGGCCGACGCAGAGCTACCGCGAGGCGGGCGACGACGACGCGCGCTTCCGGGAGATCTGCCGTCACAACCTGCTCGTCAACATGCTGAGCGCCCCCGCCAGCGTCACCGACGAGGCGGTCGACATCCAGGCCGAGGGCGTGCGGCGCGCCCGCTTCGACAGCCGCAAGGTCAGCGGCGGCGGCACCCTGCTCGGCGACCTGGCCCGGCTGACGTGCCGGATCCGGCTCCTGTGGGGCGAGCGGGACGATTCCGCGTTCCGCCCGGCGAGCCTGCTGATCGGCGAGATCCAGGCGGCGGTCGGCGCGCTCGATCTCCACCGCGTCCCCGGGGCCGGCCACTGGTCGGCGTACGAGAACGCCGCCGAGGTCAACCGGCTGATGCTGGAGTTCTTCTCCTGAGCGGTCCGGCGACGAACCGGCGCGGCCGGGCTATAGTGCTGGCGTCATGATCAAGCGCTCGATCTTCTACGGCTGGTGGGTCGTCGCGGCGTTCTGCGTCTCGACGTTCATCTCCACGGGCGTCCGCCACGCGGTGGGCCCCTTCCTCAAGCCGATCGTCGGCGACCTCGGCCTCGATCGCGCGAGCTTCTCGGCGGTCATCGCGCTCAGCCTGTTCCTCTACGGCGTCTTCATGCCGCTGGCCGGGCTGGCGCTGGACCGCTTCAGCGTGCGGGTCGTCACGTCGGTGGGCACCGTGGTGCTGGTGATCTCGCTCGTGCTGACGGCCCTGGTGCGCAACTTCTGGGAGTTCGCCGCCGTCTACGGCGTGCTGGTACCGCTGGGGCTGGCCGGGACGGGACCGGTGATCGCCTCCGGCGTGGTCGCGCGCTGGTTCAGCAAGCGCCGCGGCATGGCCCTGTCCGTGCTCGGCAGCGCCTCGATGACCGGCATGAGCCTGCTCGTCCCCGCGGTGACCTGGCTCATCCTCACGACCGGGTGGCGCACGACCTACGTGCTGATCGCGGGTGGCGTGCTCGCCCTCGTGCTGCCGCTGTGCCTGTGGGTCGTGCGGGATTCGCCCGAGTCGCTCGGGCTGGCCGCCGACGGAGCCGTCCCCGGCGCCGTGTCCGGCACGGTCGAGCGCGTCAGCAGCGGCGAGGCGCTGCAGACCCTGGCGTTCTGGCAGCTGGCCGGCTCGTTCTTCACCTGCGGGTTCTCGATGAGCCTGCTCTCGGCGCACGGGATCCCGATGCTCACGGACCACGGCTACTCGCCGATGTTCGCCTCGTGGGCGCTCGGCGTGCTCGGCGGCTCCAGCATCGGCTTCACCGTGATGCTCGGCGCCCTGTCGGACCGCTTCGGCCGGCGGCCGGTGCTCGCCGCCATCTACGCGGGCCGTGTGCTCATCTTCGCGGGCTTCTTCCTGATCCGGGACAATCCGACCGCGATCCTCGCCGTCGCCGTCCTCGGCGGCATCACGATGGCGGGCACCGGCTCGATGACCTCGGCGCTGACCGCCGACATCTACGGACGCTTCTCGGTGAGCTCGGTCTTCGGCCTGATCTTCCTCGTGCACCAGACCGGCTCGGCCCTGGGGTCGGCGCTGGCCGGTCTGCTCTTCGAGACCACCGGCGGCTACGGCGCCGCCTTCGTGCTGGCCTGCGCCTTCCTGGTCTGCGCCTCGATCGTGGCCCTGAACATCGACCGCGGCGCCCGCCGCATCTGGCGCGCCGCCCCCGTCCCCGTCAGCGACTGACGACTCGCCCGTCGCGCGCCGCCCGCTGCCGCCCGGCCCCGCCCGCCCGCGCTCGGCCGCATCGGCGTGGGAGCCGTTGCGCCCCGGCGCGGCTCATGGCGAGCCGTGGCCGCCGTTCGAGCGCAGGGCTTGGCGAGCGAGCCGCCCTCGCCTCTACTGGCCGCCGACCCAGCCCCCTCGGGTGGATGGGGGGCCCGAAGCGAGCCGGCGGGGCGGTACTGCGAGGTGCCGAAGCTGCCGACGAAGTCGGGCAGCTTGGTGTGGCCCAGCATCTGGCGGACGGCCTGGGACTCGCCGAGGTGAAACCAGTAGTGATAGGTGGTGCGATGCAGCTTCGTCCCTGGCGTCTCCCGTGAGGACTCGCGCTTCCAGCGACGGGTGAGCGCCGGGCCGCTCAGGCCGTCGAGGTAGGGATCGGCGGCCTCGGTGACCGCGCGCCACCAGGCCCAGGCCTCGTCGAGGGCCGGCACGTCGAGAGGCTTGCCGTAGCCGAACCGCTTCACCTCGGGGACCACGATCCGTCCCTGCGCGCGCTCCAGCCAGTAGAGCTGCTCCTGCCAGGCGAGGTGTCCGATCATCCACGCGATCGGGTTGATCGCCCCGAAGCGTCGCGCTGCCTCCTCGGCGGTCACCGTCTTGAGCCCGCGGATCCACTCGCGACGCGTGAAGCGGAGCTGCACGACCAGCGGATGCGGCACGACCGGCTCAGGCCTCGAGCGTCTTCTTCATCACCGTCATCCCCTGCTCGATCATCCCGCGGATCGTGCCGGCCATCGCGTCGGGCAGCAGGTCGGCGACCCAGACCACCCGACTCCGGCCCCCGTCGGGGAAGACCTGCAGCGACGCGTTGTGGTGCGTCAGCCGCGGGCTGCCGACCACGGCCCAGCAGAGCCGACGAGCGGTGTCGTCGAGGTCGACGATCAGCTCGCGGGCGACGAGCCCGTTGCCGAACGTGACCACGCGAGCGCCATCCTCGAGCCGCGTGTCGACGACGAAGCCCGGGGCGAGCCGCTCGTGAACCGCGCCGACGTCGCGGATCGCGTCCCAGACGACGCCGTCGGAAGCGTCGATCATCACCTCGTGACGGATGGAAGCCATGCGTGTCCTCCCTGCGAGCGCGTCCGGACCGGTCATGGACGCCTCTCAGTACCCGAAACCCCGGTGCCCGGCGTTCGTGAAAACGTCCCGGTCCCGGCCGTTGCCAGTGGGCGAGGGCGCGCTCGGCCGTCAGCGCATCGCCGACAGCGCCGGCACTCCCAGCTCCGCCGTGCACGTCGAGAACCACTCGATCACTTCCTTGTGCAGGGGGATGCCGTGGGCTCGGCGAGCCTGGATCTCCTCGGCTTCCGAGAGGCCGGGATAGAGGACACGCTCCTCTCCGCGCACGGGAGTGGCCGTCCGCAGGGTCCGCAGCATCGCGTCCATGGTGTCCTTGAACTGCTCGAGGTCGGTGAAGGCCTCGATGCTGTAGGCCGCGAAGTGGTTCTTGGATCCGCTGCCCGGCATGAGCATCGTCGGCAGCGCCCCGGACAGGACCGTGGAGAGCACCTCGGCCATGAGGGCGAAGCCGTAGCCCTTGTGGGAGCCCTGCTCCCGCGTGCCGCCGAGAGGAAGCTGGAAGTACTCGTCGCGGTCGAAGACCGGCTTTTCCTCGACGATCGGGGTGCCCTCCTTGTCGGTGACCCAGCCCGGCAGCAGCGGCGAGCCGAGCCGGATGGCCAGCCGAATCTTGTTGCCGGCGATCGCCGAGGTCGCGGCGTCGAACAGCATCGGCGCCTCGTGGCGGGCCGGCGCCGCCAGGGCGATCGGGTTGGTGCCGAGCAGCGGCTTGGAGGCGAACGTGGGCACGACGCTCAGCCCGGCCCCGGTGAAGCAGACGCCCACCATGTCCTGGGCGGCCGCCTGCATGGCGTAGTGGCCGATGGCGCCGAAGTGGCCGCTGTTGAACACGGTGACCACGCCGACGCCCACGCGCCGGGCCTTGTCCATCGCCAGACGCATCGCCTTCGGTCCGACGACGATCCCCAGCCGCCGCTCGGCGTCGACGACCGCCGTCCCCGGCGACTCGCGAACCACCCGCCAGCCGGGCCGTGGATCGAGCTTGCCGGCCTTGTAGTCGCGCACGTACATGCGCAGCATGTTCGACACGCCGTGCGTCTCCACGCCGCGCAGGTCGGTCATCGTCAGCACGTCGGCGGCCTCGGCCGCGTCCTCGGCGCTCACGCCGAGCTTCTGGAAGATCTGGGTCACCGTGGCGCGGAGCGCGGCCTCCGAGACGCGGACCTGGTCCTTCGCGGGCACCTTGAAACGCTCGAGAATCATGGCTCGCTCCTGGCATGGGAATGACCGCCGATCACGGCGGCGAAAGTATCACCGGCCGGCGTGCTTGACCACGCGGCGTCCGCCGGCTAGGGTCGGCGCGACGTCGCACGACAGGAGGACGTTCCATGGACAGGCTGGCAGGCAAGGTCGCGCTGATCAGCGGCGGAGCCCGGGGACAGGGCGCCGCCGAGGCCCGGCTCTTCGTGCGCGAGGGCGCGGCGGTGGTGCTCGGCGACGTGCTGGACGACGACGGCAAGAAGGTCGAGGCGGAGATCCGGGGGACGGGAGGGCGCGCGACCTACGTGCACCTGGACGTGACACGCGAGGCGGACTGGCGCGCGGCGGTGGCTACCGCCGTGCAGAGCTACGGCAAGCTCGACGTGCTGGTGAACAACGCCGGGATCCTCTTGCGCGCCAGGATCGAGGACACCAGCGAGGCCGACTGGGACCGCATCATGGCCGTCAACGTCAAGGGCGTGTTCCTGGGGACGAAGTGCGCGCTGCCGGCCCTGCGACGGGCCGGCGGCGGCTCCATCGTCAACATCTCGTCCACCGCGGGCCTGGTCGGCAGCCCGGGCGAGACGGCCGCCTACACCGCCACCAAGGGCGCCGTCCGTCTGTTCACGAAGGCCACGGCCATCCAGCACGCGAAGGACAAGATCCGCTGCAACTCCGTGCACCCGGGGCCGATCGCGACCGACATGATCAAGGACATGCTCGACAACCGCGCCGCCTGGGAGCAGCGGCAGCGTCGCCTGCCGATGGGGCGCGTGGGCACGCCCGACGAGGTCGCCTGGGGCGTCCTCTATCTGGCCTCCGACGAGTCGTCGTACGTGACCGGCAGCGAGCTCGTGATCGACGGCGGGACGACGGCGGAGTAGCGCCGACCGGCTGCCGCGCACGCGGCCCGCTCGTTGTTCATCCACTCCGTGGTGAAGCGCGCGTAGCACTCGCGCTCGCCGGGCATCTTCGTCTGGCCGGCGAGCAGGCGGGCGGAGGCCAGCAGCAGGCGATCGCGCAGGTGCGTGGAGTTGTGCGCGTACTCCTCGAAGGAGGCGTGGGTGATCTTCTGGTTGTGCGGGTCGTCCTGGAACTTGCAGGCGGTGACGGCCACCGCGGCCTGGTACGCGGCCCGGTCGGCGCCGGAGCGCAGATAGGCGTTCGCCACCGCGGTCGCCCGCGCGATGTCGAAGGCCAGGATGGCCTCGTCCAGCTCCTCGAGGAGGGCCAGCGGCGAGCGGCCGGCGGCGTCGAAGCCGGCGCACTCGCGCTCCAGCAGCGGCGTCGTCAGCCGGTTGGCGCGGGCCGCGTCGTTGACGAAGTTGGCCATCAGATAGAGGACGCGCGCGCGGTACGGGCTGGCGGTCGAGCGCAGCCAGTCGTTGGCGGTGTTGCAGTAGTCGAAGGGGTGCTGGCCGTCGGTGAACTGCCGGCCGACCGTGGTGCGCAGGATCAGCTCGGCGGCGCCGACCTGGATCGCGTCGCCCAGGCTCGTGATCGACACGCCGTCGCGCAGGTGCGCGGTGACCCGCGCCCACACGGCGGCGGCGTCGGCGCTCATGAGCAGGTCGACCATCTCCTCGACCTGGGCCGGGGTGAGCGCCGTGTGGTTCGTCTCGGGCAGGCGCTTGCCGGCGTCGGGGAGGTCGCTGGTCACGGTCACGCAGGCGGCGTCGTAGAGCGAGTAGTACAGCGGCCCCACCGCCATGTCGGGCACGCCGATGTAATGCACGCCGTCGGCGCCGTCCCAGCCGATGACGTCGGCCAGGTCGACGACGGCGCGCGCGCGCAGCGCCTTGTGGCCCGTGTTGCGCGCCTTCCGGCCGGCGATGGTGTCCTGCAGGTCGATCAGCCCCAGGAAGATCAGGTGGTCCCGCAACCGCGGACGGGCGCCGGCGTCGGCGGCCAGCCCCAGGAACAGGCCGTACGAGCGCCGCACGTCCCCGCTCATCGTGGCGATCATGTGCGCGTGCAGCCGCTCGTCCACGGTGCCCGGCTCGGTGATCGGCGCCTGCTGACGATGCCACACCACCGGGCCGTAGTCGGGCGGCGGGACGTTCATGCCCTTCATCGTGGCGTAGCGCCCGGGGTACCGGCCGCGCAGCTGGTTCCAGATGTCGAGGCCGGCCGGGACGTACCAGACGCTCTGCAGCAGGGGCAGGAGCCGGTACGGCTCGGGCAGATACGGCATCAGGCTCACCGACGTGCGCAGCCCCAGGATCGTATGATCGTTGTTGATCAGCGTGATCTGGCCGTCGCGCACGTCGATGTGGCTCGGCACCTGCACGAACGGCGCCTCGGCCGCCGTCACCACCCCGAGCGCCTCTCCCAGCGAACGGCCCTCGCGGGTCACCATGCGGAAGAACAGGTCGGTCGTGCGGGGCTGATCGCGCTCGAGGATCGCCTCGGTGAGCTGATCGAACGTCGTCGTCGCGGACATGCCGCCTCCTTGCGCCGTCCCCGCCCTAGTAGTACACCGACCGTCCAGCGCCGCCGGTGGCGACGACCAGCTCGCCGCTGACGGCCCACGCCTTGTCGGACGCCAGGAAGACCGTGACATAGGCGATCTCGCTGGCGTCGACCATGCGGCAGATCGCGTTGCCGCGCGGCGAGTCCGGCGCGAAGTCGCGCGCCTCGGCCTCCTCGGCCGATACCCCGAGCTCCTTGGCGCGGGCGGCCAGCAGGCGCGGCGTGCGCTCGGTGCGCGTGATGCCGGGGTGCACGCAGTTCACGGTGATCCCGAAGCGCCCGAGCTGGACGGCCAGGGTCTTGGTCAGGTGCACGAGCGAGGTGTTCCGCGCCCCACCGCTCAGGTTGCCGGCGTTGCGCGCGTTGGTGCCGCTGATGTTGATGATGCGGCCCCAGCCCTGCGCCTTCATGTGGGGAATGACGGCGCGAGCGCAGCGCAGCGCGCCCACGTACTTGACGTTGAAGTCCTGGAGCAGGTCCTCGTCGACGACGGTCTCGATGGGGCCGGTCGCCGTGGCCGAGCCGCCGGGCGGCGAGCCGCTGTTCACGAGGATGTCCACGCCGCCCAGCTGGGCGGCGGCCTGCGCGACCATGGCGTCGACCTGGGCCCGGCTGGTGACGTCGGCCGCCAGCGGGACGATGCGCTGCCCCGTCTCGGCGGCCAGCTCGCGCGCGGTCGCCTCGAGCCGGTCCTTGGTCCGCGCCACGATGGCGACGTCCACGCCCTCGCGGGCCAGCTCTCCCGCGATCGCCTTGCCGATGCCCAGGCTGCCCCCGGTGACGATCGCGTGCTTGCCTTGGAGCCCCAGGTCCATGCTCAGCCTCCGTGTTCGCGCGGGATGGGACGGCGGGCGCGATTCTACCGCAGATGCCCGGCGACGCCCCGACGCCCCCGCGGCCGGCCGGACGGCCGCGAGCGCGCTTGGGCTGCCGGCGCCCGATCGTCTATGATCGAATCGCGTGCGACGCGATCACCTCGCGCTTCCGCCCGACCCGGAGGACCGATTCATGCGCTGGCTCCTCACCCTGTTCGGCGGTCTCCGCACCACGGTCGTGGCCCTGGCGGTGCTCCTCGTCGTGTACCTGTCGACGACCGTCGTCCCGGCCGGGCACGTCGGCGTCCAGGACTTCTTCGGCCGGGTGTCCGACCGCCTGCTGGCGCCGGGGATCAACCTGATCGCGCCCGGCACCCGCGTCGTCAAGTTCAGCGTGCAGACGCGGGAGATGAAGGAGGCGGCGGCGGTGCCGACGTCGGAGGGGCTCATCGTGAGCCTCGACGTCTCCCTGCTGTTCCGGCTCCGCCCCGAGGCGGCCGGCCGGATCTACAAGACGGTCGGCAGCCGCTTCGAGGGCGTCGTCATCGAGCCCCAGCTCCGCTCGGTCATCCGTGACGTCACCGCCGAGTACGAGGCGAAGTTCCTCTACTCGGCCTCGCGCGAGGTGGTCGCCCAGAACATGTTCAAGCACGTCAGCGGCGCGCTGGCCGCGCGCGGCATCGAGGCCGAGCAGGTGCTGCTGCGCTCCGTCCAGCTCCCGCCGCTGCTGACGACCGCCATCCAGGAGAAGCTGCAGGCCGAGCAGCAGGCCCAGCGGATGCGGTTCGTGCTCGACCGCGAGCGTCAGGAGGCCGAGCGCAAGCGGGTGGAGGCCCAGGGCATCGCCGACTTCCAGTCGATCGTCGCCCGCGGGATCAGCGCCGAGCTGCTGAAGTGGAAGGCCATCGAGGTCGCCCACGAGCTGTCCAAGAGTCCCAACGCCAAGGTCATCGTGCTCGGCGACAAGACCGGCCTGCCCATCATCCTCGGCGACAAGTAGCCCGACCGCTCAGCGCGCCGCCTCCAGCGCGATCTCCCCGAGGCCGTCGACGGCGAAGCGGACGCGATCGCCGGCGACGGGGAACTTCGTGGTGATGCTGCTCCCCGTCATCACGAGCATGCCGCGCTCCAGCTGGCGCCCGCGGCGGTTGAGGAGGTTCGCCACCCAGGCGACGGCCTCGAACGGATGGCCCATCGCGTCGCCGGTCTTGCCCTGGCCGGCCGGCTGCTCGTTGACCCAGCACCGGGTGACCGCGGTCTCGAGGTCGATCGCGCACCACGCCGTCACCGGCGTCCCCAGCACGACCCCGCCGTTCCACGTGTTCTGGGCGATCAGCGTGAAGGCGTCGAGCGCCGCGTAGTCGGCGTGTCCGTCCTCGACCAGCTCGAAGGCGGGCAGGCAGGCGGCGACCCGCCGGGCGACGGTGGCGCGGGTCCAGGGCCCGCCGCGCGCCGGCAGCGCCTCGTCGAGCCGCACCGCGATCTCGAACTCCACGCCCAGGTGGTGGTAGGCGCTCACGTCGACGCGCGCCGGCGAGGCGTGGACGACCTTCGAGAAGATCGCGCCGGCCGCCGGCTGGTCCACGCCGGTCATCTGCTGCATCGCCCTGGAGGTGAGCGCGATCTTCCAGCCCCCGATCTCCCCCCGCCCCGCCTCCGCCAGCAGGCGATGCATCGCGTCCTGGATGCGATAGGCGTCCTCGAGCGGCGCCGCCCGGACCGCGGCGTCGAGCGGACGGTAGCGCGTCCGCGTGCGATGCATCTCGAACGAATCGCGCGCACTCGCCTCGATGGTCTCAGGCGTCAGCATGCCCGTCGACCCCCGTGAGATCCGGGAACGCCGAGGGGCGACCGCGGGTGCCGGCGGTGCGCCCTCATGACGAGCCGTTGTCGCCGTTCGAGCGCAGGGCTCGGGGAGCGAGCCGCTCTCGCCTCTACTCGCCGCCGACCGAGCCCCCTCTGGGGGATGGGGGGCCCGAGCGACCCGAGCGACCCGAGCCCGGAGCGAGTTACGGCGACAGGCGAGTCATACGGGCGCACCGCCGGCACCCGCGGTCGCCCCTCGGCGTTCCCGGATCTCACGGGGGTCACGAGGCCAGGCCGAACACGCGGGCAGCGTTGTGGTAGAGCCATTTCTCTTTCACCGTGTCCTTGAGCGGCAGGGCCAAATATTCCTGGACCAGCGTGTCGTGCGACTGGCCCACGAGGCCGGCCGAGAGGCCGACCAGGACCTTGTCCTGGATCAGCGTGTTGCCGAACTGCATCAGCATCTCCCAGCCCGAGCCGCGCTGACCGAGGTACTTCGCGCGGTGCGCGGAGGTGTCGAGGTGCAGCCGGGGATGGCGCCGAACCAGGGCGACCATCTCGTTCACCCACGGCCATCCGCCGAGCCCGCCGATCAGGGTCAGCTCCGGGAAGTCGATGGCGACCTGGTCCAGGTGTCGCGGATGGCCGAGGTCGTAGGGCCGGTCGGTCGCGTAGTTCATCGACGAGTAGATCCGCACCGGGATGTCCAGCTCGACGGCCTTGGCATAGAGCGGATAGTAGCGGCGATCGCTGGCCGGGATGCCGTCCACGAGCGCGGAGACGCCGAGCGCGACGAACTTCTGCTCGCGCACCCGGAACTCCAGCTCGCGCACGCCGCGCATGCCCTGCAGCCCGCTGATGCGGGCCAGGCCCAGGAACCGATCGGGGTACTGGCGCAGCAGGTCGGCCACCTCGTCGTTGGAGGCGCCGAACGGCACCGCGCGCACGATGCCGACGCGTTCCAGCAGCGCGACGTAGTCGGCCAGCTCGGCGTCCGGCCGGGGGTCGGCGCCTTCGCGGCGCGAGCGGAAGATCCGCCCGTAGTTGGCCATGCCATAGCCCGCCGGTCGCTCCGCCACGGCCTCCGGGTCCGGCGCGCCGGGGGCGGCGGCGGCCGCTCGCTTCGGCACGGTGCACTCCATGTCGATCACTCGCATCGCTCTCTCCTCCGTGTCGCCGCCTCATCCCGGCCGCGCCCGCTGCCCGCGCCGGGCTACCGCGAGTGCAGCATGTCGGTCAGCGCCGCCTCCAGCTCGCGCCGCGTCGTGAGGCCCTCGAAGCGGGCGCGGATCACCCCGTGGCCGTCCACCAGGAAGATCCACGGCTCGGAGCGCAGGTTCCACTCCTGCACCGTGGGGGTGAACGTCTGGCCGGGGACGGACCAGATCTCCTGGTGCACGAAGGCGACGCGCTCTCCGTAGGCCGGGATCAGCGTTCGCACGACGTCGACGACCGGGCCGCACACGCGGCTCGCGCAGTACTTCGGCGTCGCGAACACGATCACCTGCGGCCGGCCCTGCGCGATGGCGTCGGCGATGCGGATCTGGTGCAGCCGCGGATCGGGCGGCTCGCTCGAGTCGATCGCGCGCAGGTCCGGTCCGTCGCCGGCGACGGGGTTGCGGCTGCGAGGGGCCGGCCGGCCCGGCAGCGGCGCGCGGGGGACCTCGAGGACGTCCACCTTCAGCCGGACCGACTCGACCGCCCCGCCGTCGCCGCGCACGAGGACCTCGAGACCCCACGCACCCGGTCGCGCGAAGTTCACCTGGGCGGCGTAGATTCCCAGCACATCGCTCGCGCGGCCGTGGACGTGGCGCGCCCCGTCGGGATGGATGTGGACGCGCTGACCGCGCTCGACGATCTCGAGCGGGTAGTAGGGGGCGGAGGCCTCGTCGGCGAGCCGCGCCTCGGGCTCGCGGATGTCATAGATGCGTACGAGGACGGCGGCGTCGGCGAGCAGTCGGTCATTTCTCGCGAGCCCGAATCCCAGCCGGTTCCGACCAACCACCAGCTCGGAGGTCGTGATCAGGACCTGCAGGTTCGCGCCACCCGCCCGAGCAGGCCCGGCCGCCGTCGCCGAGCCCACCCCGCCGGGAACGAGGCACGCGCCGCTCAGCAGCCCCGCGGCGGCCGCGCCGAGGACACGTCGCGTCACTATTCCACGATGACTTGCCCGTACATCCAGGGGTGGGGCAGGCAGATGTAGTAGTAGTTGCCGGGCTGGCTGAACGTGATGCTGTTCGTGCCGCCCTTCGGCAGGGCGCCCGTGTCCCACTTGCCCTGCTCCATGGAGGTGGCCGTGTGCGGCAGATCGCCGACGTTGACGAACGTCAGCGTGGTCCCGGCCTTGATCCGCACGCGGCCAGGAATGAAGCTGTACTCGACGTTGCCGCCGCCCATGCGGATCGTGTCGATCCCGCTGACGATCGGCCCGATGGGCCCGGCCACGGTCTGCGGCGGCGGTGGCGGCCACAGCGGGCTCAGCTGTCCCTTCAGCGAGAAGGCCCAGACCGCGTCGCCGCCCGCGCTGCCCTGCAGCTGGTTGCCCCCGGTGGCGATGGCGACGAACTGCTCGCCGTCGACCTCGTAGGTCACCGGCGGCGCGTCGGCGCCGAAGCCGGTCTGGAAGCGCCACAGCTCGCGGCCCGTCCGGGCGTCGAGCGCCAGGAAGTGGCCGTCGGGCTCGCCGCGGAACACGAGGCCGCCGGCGGTCACGCTCGAGCCCCCGCCACCGCCCAGGCGGTACGGCGTCTTGTGCTGCCAGACGATCGTGTTGGTCTTGCTGTCGATGGCGGTGAAGGTCCCGCTCATCGGCGAGCCGATCGGGGCGGACTGAGAGCCGCCCACGTAGCGCTGGCCGAGCTTGAACGTGTCGCCGAAGCGCGTGAAGGCGCTGGTGCGCACCGTGCCCGGCACGTAGAGGTAGCCGGTGTCCGGGCTGTACGGGACCGGGGACCAGTTCGTGCCGCCGACCCCCGAGGGCTGCATCAGCACCGGGGTCTCCCAGAACGTGTCGAAGATGCATCCGGCCTTGTCGTAGCCCGGCAGCAGCTCCGCGCACTGGGGAACGGTGGCGTCGCCCCGGGGAATCGGCTGCGTCTTGGCGGTCTTTTGCCGCGGTTCCTGCGGCACCGGCTTCTCGTCGATGCCGATCAGCGGCTTGCCGTTGGTGCGGTCCAGGATGTACACCCAGCCGGTGCGGCCGGCCTCGGCGATCCCCTTGCGGGGCTGGCCGTCGATGACGGTGTCGAACATCACCATCGGGCTGGCCGCGTCGTAGTCCCAGATGTCGTGGTGCACCTGCTGGAAGTGCCAGACGTACTCGCCGGTCTTGGCTTTCAGCGCGACCATCGACGCGCAGAAGAGGTTGTCGCCCTCGCGTATCGCGCCGTCGTAGTCCGGGCCGCAGTTGCCGGTCGCAAAGAAGATGAGCCCGAGGTCGGGATCGAGCGCCGGCGTGTTCCAGATGGTGGCGCCGCCGCGCATGGCGTGATCGGTGCCGGGTGGCCACGTGTCGCTGCCGATCTCGCCCGGTCCGGGCAGCGTGTACCAGCGCCACAGGATCTCACCGGTCTTGGCGTCGAGCGCGGTCAGGCGGCCGCGCACCCCGAACTCCCCGCCGGCGATGCCGCTGTAGACGACGCCGTCGTAGTAGAGCGGGGCGCTGGTGATCGTGTAACCGTTCTCCCACTTCTCGATGGGCCTCTTCCACCGGACCGCGCCGGTCTTCATGTCCAGCGCGACGACGTTGGCGTCGAGCTGGCCGGAGAACAGCATGCCCTCGCCCATGGCCAGGCCGCGGTTGACCCAGCCGCAGCAGATGGTGGAGATCTTCTGATCGATGCCCGACCAGTACTCCCACAGGATGGCGCCGGTCTTGGCGTTCAGCGCGAACACGTCGTCGTTGCCGGTGACGACGTACATGACGCCGTCCTTGACGAGCGGGCTGGCCTCGAACGAGTACTTGCCACCGAGGCCCGAGCTCTTGAGGCGCGTCATCCAGGCGCCCTTGAGCTGCGCGACGTTGCCGGTGTCGATCTGCCTGAGGGTGGAATAGCGCTGGTTGGTGAGATTGCCGCCGTTCGTGATCCAGTCCTTGCCGACCGGGCTACGGAGGAGGCGGTCGATCTCGGGATCGGCGGCCCCCGCCGGCGCGGCCATCTGCAGCACCAGCATCAGGATCGTCAGCACCGGAACCGCCCGCCGGCCCTGGCACTTCATCGGCTGGCCTCCTTCCCCCGCTGACTGCGGCGGGTCCCTTCGAGCTCCGGCCACTCCGAACGACTCACGGGCCTGGACGGCCGTGCACAGGCCCGGCCGACAGCGAGCGGAGGCAGACATAGCGCCGCCAGCCGCGCCATGTCAAGACCGGTCGAGGCTGTCGCGCAGGCGTGGGGGCGCCACCAGACGGTACGCTTGCTCGACCAGCCGCCGCACCGCGGCCCAGCTCGGTCGTCCGTCGATCCGCACGCCGACCCAGCCGCGGTGCCCGACGTAAGGCGGCCGGAAGAACCGCGCGGGGTCGGCGAAGATCATCGCCTCCTGCTCGCCGAGCGGCGCCGGCAGCCAGACGGCCAGGTGATCGGCGCCGTGATGATGGTCGTCGAGCTGCGCGAACAGGCGTCCGCGCACGCGCCACGTCGGCTCGCCCCAGGCGACCTTCTCGGCGGTCTCGGGCAGGGCCAGGCAGATCGCCCGCAGGCGATCCACCGGCGTCGGCGGGGACCGCCGGGTGGGACGCGAGCGCGGCTTCCGGCGCGGTGTCACCATTGCGCGTGGCCGGCTCAGCGAACGACGGGTCCGGTGCCGGCGTCACCGCTCTTCAGCGGAGGCAGCACGTCGCGGGGGTCGAGCCCCAGCTCCAGCATGCCCAGCGTGGAGAGGCAGAAGTCGCGCGGCGGGAACTGCACGGGCGCCACCGCCCCGTCGCGAAAGAACCGCTCGAGCGGTGAGCTCTTGAACAGGACGTGGGCGCCGCCCAGGGTCATGGCGGTGCGCGTGATGCGCGTCACCGCCTCGCCGACGAAGTACTTGGCCCGGTAGAGCGCGGCCAGGCTGGCCGGGGTCGGGCCCTGGGTGTCGCTCAGCCAGGCCGAGTGGTACGTCAGCAGGCGCGCGGCCTCCAGGTCGACGCTCATCTCGCCGACCTGCCGACGCACGTCGGGATGGTAGGCCAGGGACTGCGCGAAGCCGGGCGGCGTCCGCGCGTGGACGACGTCCATGATCGCCTTGTAGGCGGCGACGGCGATGCCGAGATAGACCGCGGTGTACGAGGCCCAGAACCAGTTGGCGCCGTCCCGCCGGAACGGCACGATGTCGTCCGAGCGGATCAGCAGCGCCTCGTCGGACACCCAGCAGTCGTCGAGGACCATCGCATCGCTGCGGGTGGCCCGCATCCCCAGCGTGTCCCAGACCTTCTCCACGCGGCGGCCCGGCGCGTCGGGCGGCACCAGGAGCAGCATGGCCGCGGTGGGATGCGTCGCCTCGTCGGGATAGGCCATCACCATGACGTAGTCGGCGACGGCGACCATCGACGCGAACGCCTTGCGCCCGGTGAGACGGTACCCGCCCGGGACGCGCCGGGCCCGCGTGAGCGGCACCGGCGTGCCGACCAGGCTCGACGTGGTGGGCTCGGAGAAATTGCCGCCGATGAGCTTGCCCTCGTGCACCACCATCTTGGCCAGCCGCTCCTTGACGGAACGGGGCACTAGCGGGCTCTCCATGAGCGGCCCCACGACCGACAGGTGCATGTTGAACGACAGGGCCGTCGACGCGCAGCCCTGGCCCAGCTCCTCGGCGGCGAGCGACCAGCCGAGCAGCCCCACTCCGGCGCCGCCGAGCTCGACGGGCACGTTCAGGCCGAAGAACCCGGCGGCGCGCAGGGCCGCGTAGTTCTCGTGAGGATCGGTCGCCTCTCGATCGTGCCGGGCGGCCCGGGTCGCGAAGTCCTCGGCGAGGCGGCGGGCTCGCTCCTGCAGGTCGCGGTGCTCGTCGGTGATCCGGAACTCCATGGCCGGCCTCGGCCTAGCGGGGCGTGAGCGTGAAGCCCTGGTAGCCCCGGGCGGCGACGTCGTCGCAGTGCTGGCGGTAGGTGCCGACGCCGCCGATGTACGGCATGAAGATGCGCGGCTTGCCGGGGACGTTGGCGCCCATGTACCAGGAGTTGGCCCGTGGATAGAGCGTGGCGTGGCCCACCTGGTTGACGTGCTCGACCCAGGCGTCCTGGGCCGGGGCGGTGGCCTCGATGCAGCCGAGGCCGTGGTCGCGCAGGTAGCGGAGGCAGTCGGCGATCCAGTCGACGTGCTGCTCGATGGAGACGATCATGTTGCTGAGCACGGAGGGGCTGCCGGGCCCGGTGATGGCGAACAGGTTCGGGAAGCCGGCGACGGCGAGGCCCAGGTAGGTGCGCGGTCCGGCCGTCCAGGTCTCTCGCAGCGCGCGGCCCGCGCGTCCGCGGATGTCGATGGCGAGCAGGGCCCCCGTCATCGCGTCGAACCCGGTGGCGAACACGAGGCTGTCCAGCCGGTAGCTCGCCGCGCGCGTGCGCAGGCCGTCGGGGACGATGGCCTCGATCGGCGTCGCGCGGAGGTCGACGAGGGTGACGTTGGGACGGTTGAACGTGGCGTAGTACTCGGTGTCCACGCACAGACGCTTGGTGCCCACGGGATACTCGCGCGGCGACAGGAGCTCGGCCACGGCGGGGTCGCGCACGATGGACCGGATCTTTCCGCGGAAGAACTCGGCCGCGGTGTCGTTGGCTTCCTGGCTGGTCAGCAGGTCGGCAAACGTGGCGCTGAAGCCCAGCCCGCCGCGATTCCAGTGGGCCTCGTACTTGCGCGTCCGCTCCTCCGCCGACACCTCCAGCGCCGACCGGTCCTCGCTCTCGACGACGAAGCCGACGCGCGACTCGCGGGCCTGCCGCCTGAACTCGGCGTAGCTCGCCTTGATGCGGCGCTCGTCGTCCTCGTCGAGCGGCGCGTTCTGGGCGGGGACGCTGAAGTTCGGGGTCCGCTGGAAGACGAAGAGGTGCGCCGCCTGCCGGGCGATGATGGGAATCGACTGGATCGCCGAGGAGCCGGTCCCGACGACGCCCACCCGCTGGCCGGTGAAGTCCACCCCCTCGTGCGGCCAGTGCCCCGTATGGTACCACCGGCCCGCAAAGGTCTCGAGCCCCTCGACGGCCGGCACCTGGGCCGTGGACAGGCAGCCCGTCGCCATGAGGCAGAACTGGGCCGACACCCGGTCACCACGGTCGGTGGCGATGGTCCACCGGCTCTCGGCCTCGTCGAACACGGCCGAGATCACCCGCGTGTTGAGCTGGATGTCCCGCCGGAGGTCGAACCGGTCGGCGACGTGGTTGATGTAGGTCAGGATCTCCGGCTGCGAGGCGTACCGCTCGGTCCAGTGCCACTGCTGCTGCAGCTCGTCGGAGAACGAGTAGGAGTAGTCCATGCTCTCGACGTCGCACCGCGCTCCCGGATAGCGGTTCCAGTACCAGGTGCCGCCGACGCCGTCGCCCGCCTCGAAGACCCGCGCCGACAGCCCGAGCCCGCGCAGACGGTGGAGCGCGTACAGCCCCGCGAACCCGGCGCCGACGATGACCGCGTCGAGCCGGCGCGGCGGATCGGCGGGGGGAGCCGGCGTCGTCTCGGCCGCCGCCCGTCCCGCGCTCATGGATGGATCAGCGTGGGCGCGCGGCTGATGACGAAGGCCTCGTGGCGGTCGAGGAAGTCGGCGACGACCTCGGCGAAGGCCTCGGGACGATCGGCGCCGATCGCCGGGCCCGCGTCGTAGACGACGACCAGATGGCAGCCGGGGATCCGCGCCACGAGGGCGCGGTGCGTCGTCGTCACCTCGTCGCGGGTGCCGATCAGCACGAGGGCCGGCGTCACGACCGACGTCCAGGGCATCCCTTCGAACTCGTCTCCGAGGCTCGCCGGGGGCGTTTCCAGGACGAGGGCGCGGACGCGTCCGGGTGACTGCGCCGCCAGTCGCAGCGCTACCTCGCCGGCGGCCGCGCTGCCGATCAGGTCGAACGTCTCGATCCCGAGCGTCGTCAGCGCCGTCGCCACCGCCTCGGCGCCGTCGGGCGTCTCCAGGACCACCACCCGGAAGCGCTGACCCAGCAGCGCGTGCGCCGGCGTGAGGCACGGCGAGCCCGGCTGCAGATGGACGAGCGGTGGTCCCTGACCCATCTCGGCATACCGGAGCTGCCGACCGTTCGCCGCCACCAAGCCCTCGCCGGGTCTGCTCATGGCCGCCCGGCCGTCAGATGTCCCGGATGCGCGGCAGCACCTTCGTGCCGAACAGCTCGAGGGCGCGCATCAGCGCGTCGAGGTCGGGCGAGCCCGGTGGATGCAGCGACAGATCCAGCACACCGGCGCCGACCACCTCGCGACAGCGACGGACCTGCTCGACGACCGTGTCGGGGCTGCCCACGAACGTCGTGGGCAGCGCGCCGGTCACGACAGCCGCGCGCGCCTCGCCGGCGATGTTGCGGGCGTCCAGGGTCGAGATGGCGTCGCGCACTCCCGCCCGCATGCTGAACGGCGCCTCGGTGGGCTGGGCGCCGAGCCGCGCGCGCGCGTCCTCGTCGGTGTCGGCGACCACCATGTTCGCCCGGTAGACGATCTGCTCCGGGGTCGGCTCCCACCCGTGCCGGGCGCACTGCTCGCGGTAGTAGCGTGTGGCCCGGGCCATGACCTCGAACGGGCCGTAGGAGACGCCGCAGCCGAGTCGATGGCGCGCCGCGAACTCGCAGGACTCGCGGCTCGTGCCCAGCGCGTAGGTGGGCGGGTGCGGCTGCTGCAGCGGGCGCGGCCAGATCGAGATCGTGCGATACCGGAAGTGCCGTCCTTGCCAGCCGAACGGCCTCGGCTCCGTCCAGGCCCTCAAGATCAGCTCCATGCCCTCGTCGGTGCGCTCGCGGGCCTCCTGCGGGTTGAGGTCGTAGGTGAGCGCCTCGTTGGCCGTTCCCCGCAGCAGGCCGACGACCAGGCGGCCCTGGGCCAGCGTGTCCAGCATCGCCAGCTCCTCGGCGACGCGGACGGGGTTGCTGTGCGGCACGATCGGGCCGAGCAGGGCGATCGTGATCCGGCGCAGGCGGGCGGCGATGAAGGCGGCCGAGACGATCGGCGAGGGCGTGAGGATGCGCGGCGAGTAGTGGTGCTCGGAGACGCTGATCCAGTCGAAGCCGAGCTCCTCGACGTACTCCAGCCGCTTGATCATCGCCCGGTACGCCCGCTCTCCCGCCTCGGGATCGTAGGCGCCGGACGGCACCGGCCACTCCGACGGCAACGGCCGCGGCGGCTGATACCGCACCGTCTCGAAGAACGACACCTTCATGCGTCGCCCCGGTTACGGCGCCGGCGGAGCCACCGTCACGCCCTGGACGTTGTGGCGCGCGATCGCCTCGGCCACGAAGCCCGAGGCCTTCACGTCCTCGACGAACGCGCGCAGGAAGGTCGCGCCGGCCTGGCGCGCCTTCGGCGTGCCGACCGCCTGCTGGACCGCCGTGAACTGGCCGTCGAGCACGCGCGCACCGGGGAGCTTCTGGACGTCCATCAGCAGGCGCGGCCGCAGGCCCGACAGGACCTCCAGCTTCTCCTTCAGGAAGAGCTCGAGCGAGGCGTCGATGCCCTTGGTCAGCATCAGCCGAGCGTGCTTGATGTTGCGGCTCAGGTACAGCTCGTACGCGCTCTTCTCGGCCACCGCGACCCGGACCCCTTCCCGGTCGACATCCGCGATCGAGCGGATCGGCGAGCCGGCCGGCACCAGATAGGTCGCCGGGATCTCGAGGTAGGCGGCGGTGAAGGCGATCTCGGCTGCCCGCTGCGGCTCGGCGCCGAGGAACGCGACGTCCCAGCCGCTGGTGCGCACGGCGTCGCCGAGCTGACCTGCCGTGTCGAACTTGGAGAACGTCACCGGCACGCCGAGGCGGCGGGCCAGCTCGCGGGCCACGTCGGACGCGACGCCGCGCGGCTCGGTCGCCGACGAGCCGGACGTGACGAGCAGGAAGTTGCCGTGGTTCAGGCCGACGCGGAGGGTTCCGCTCGGCGCCAGCTCGGATCGCACTGCCGGAGCGATGTCGTTCGCCATAACGCGGGACGTTAGCACGAACGGGGTCCCCCGGCCATGACGAGTCCGGCGAAGTCGAGTATTCTCCCCAGAGAGGAGCCGGCCATGACCGAGGTGACGCCGACCATCGCGCCCGGCACGCTCAGGGGCCGCCAGGCGTGGAAGCGCGACGATCTTCACCCCCAGGACTGGCTCGTCGCGTTCCCCGACGACGCGGCCGCCGAGCTGCACGCCGTGGTGGAGCGCCTGCGCGGCGAACCGCGGCCCGTCGAAGACCTGGCGCCGCAGCAGTTCGAGCTCGCGAGCAGCGCGCGTGTCATGGCCGCCGTCCGGCGCAAGCTCGATGAGACCGGGCTGGCCGTGGTCGACCGCGTGCCGGTCGAGCGCTACAGCGCTTCCGAGAACCGGGCCCTCGGCTGGCTGCTGGCGAGCATGCTGGGGCCGCTCGTGGCCCAGACCTGGCGAGGGGTCAGGCTCTACGACGTCCGGGACACCGGCCAGCAGCTCGGTTACGGCGTGCGCCGGTCGGTGACCGATCTGGGTCAGCCGTTTCACACGGACGCGGGCTGGCTGTGGATGCCGCCTGCCTTCGTGGGACTCTTCTGCCTGGAGTCGGCGCCGGAGGGAGGCCTGAGCCGGTTCGTCAGCCTCGTGACCGCTCACGATGAGCTGGCTCGACGCTCCCCCGACCTGCGCGCCCGTCTCTACCAGCCGTTCGCCTGGGACCGTCAGGCCGAGCATCCGCCGGAGGCGCCGCGCTTCGCCAGGCGCCCCGTGTTCGAGTCCGCGGCCGGCACGCTGATGGCGCGCTACTACGAGGACTACATCCACAAGGGCCAGCGGCTGGCGGGGGAGCCGCTCGACGACGCCGGCCGCGAGGCGCTGCTGGCGCTGCGGGCCATCGTGGACGAGCCCGCCCACTGGGTCGAGTTCCGCATCGAGCGCGGCCAGCTGCAGTACCTCAACAACCGGCAATTCGCCCACAGCCGCACGGCCTTCAAGGACTCGCCCGACGGCTCGCGGCGTCGTCACATGATCCGTCTGTGGAACCGCAGCGAGGGCACCCCGGACCTGGAGGGCCGGCCGTGATGGACGACATCGCCTTCGTTCGCTGCGGTCTGCTCGACGTCACCGCCGACCACGCGCCGGCGCCGGCCGGCCAGACCCGACGGCGGCGCGAGGTCCTGGTCAGCGGCCGCCGCGTGAAGACGGTGGACGTCCACGCGCACTGCGCGGTGCCCGAGGCGATGGCGCTGATGGGCCTGACGGTCTCGCCGTCGAGCCTGCTGATGAGCCGGCCGGCCGAGCGGCTGCGCGCGATGGACGAGCAGGGCATCGACGTCGAGGCGCTCAGCATCAACGCCTACTGGTACGGGGCGGACCGCGACGTGGCCCGTCAGCTCGTCCGCATCCAGAACGAGACCCTGGCCGAGGTGTGTGCGGCGAACCCCGAGCGCTTCGTCGCCTTCGCCTCGGTGGCGCTGCAGCACCCCGACCTCGCCGCCGAGCAGCTCGAGGATGGCCTCGAGCGGTACGGCCTGCGCGGCGCCGCCATCGGCGGCAGCGTCAACGGCGAGGAGCTGGCCGACCCGAGGTTCCATCCGTTCTGGGCGAAGGCCGAGCAGCTCGGCGCCCTCGTCTTCATCCATCCCCAGGCCACGGGAGCGCCGACCGAGCTGGCCAGCCGCCTCCAGGGCAACGGCGTGCTGACCAACACGATCGGCAACCCCCTGGAGACGACGATCGCGCTCTCGCACCTGATCTTCGAGGGCACGCTCGATCGGTTCCCGGGGCTGAAGATCTGCGCGGCCCACGGCGGCGGCTACCTGCCGTCGTACGCGGCCCGTTCCGACGCGATCCTGACCACCTTTCCCGAGCGCTGCACCGGCAGGCTCGAGAAGAAGCCGACGGAATATCTCCGCCAGCTCTACTTCGACTCGCTCGTCTTCACCCCCGAGGCGCTCCGCCACCTGGTGGCCGAGACCGGCTCCGACCGCATCGTCATGGGCACCGACTACCCGTTCCCGTGGACGCAGACCGCGGTGGACCACATCCTCGCCACGCCCGGCCTCAGCGACGCCGAGCGCGTGGCGATCCTCGGCGGAACCGCGTCCGCGCTGCTCGGCATCAAGTCGTAGCGTCCAGGTACTCGTCTCGGAGGACTTCGGTTCGGCTGGGTGGGGGTACGGACCCGACGCCGAGGTGGTCGGTTCGGGCCTCGGTGGTCCACACGTTGATGCCCGTCGCACCCGGCCGGCCCGTGAAGGCGTGCCTCGCGACCTCGTCGATCGTCACGATGGCCTTGCCGCTGGCGTCGTGGCCGGTGAGCACGCGCCGGACCTGGAAGGCCACGTCACACCCTCCGCAGCAGGAAGTCGGTGACCAGGGGCCAGGTGAGGTCGGCGTAGTGCGGCTGGAAGCCCGCGTTGTCGGGATGGCGGAAGCCGTGGTTGGCGTCGGAGAAGGAGTGCCACTCGACCGGCTGCCCGTTGGCGAGGAAGCTCTGCCACAGCGGCGCCTGGATGGCGGGCGTGGCGATGTAGTCCTGGCCGCCGCAGAACACGAGCGAGGCGCACCGGAGGGTCCGGGCGAGATGGAAGGCGTGGCGCGGGCGGTGCGAGGTCTCCGGCTCGTCGCGCACGGACGGGTAATACAGCACGATCGCGCGCACCTGCGGGTGGTCGGCGGCGAACGGGATGAGCAGCCGCCCGCCCATGCAGTGGCCGATGCAGGCCGTGCGGGCGGGATCGGAGCCCATCCGGTCGATCAGGTACCGCCAGGCTTCCTCCATCTTGCCGAGGAACTCGGGGTCCGAGTGCTTGGCCTGCAGGTCGGCGCCTTGCCCGATGTGGCTGGTGCCCGGCACGCCGAACATGTTGAACAGGCTCGGGGCCAGCACGTTGAAGCCAAGCTGGGCCAGCCGGTAGGCGTCCACCTTGTAGTCGGCGGTGACGCCGTGCGCGTGGTGCACCATCAACACGCCCGGCCGCGGGCCCGGGCCGGCGGGCCGCGCCATGTAGCCGGGAATGCCGTCCGCCTCGAGCGTGAGCATGCGCGCGTCGATCGTCATCGCGTTGTTCCCTCCTGGCGAGAATCGGCGCTATTCTACGTCCACGCCGCCCCTCTGGAACACGCCCTTCGCGCTGGTGTGGTGCTCGCGCGTCCTGTCCACGCTCGCGCTGCACATGCAGAACGTCGCCGTGGGATGGCAGCTCTACACGCTCACCGGCAGCGCCCTGGACCTCGGCCTCGTCGGTCTCGCGCAGTTCGTCCCCACCGTCGTGCTCACGCTCGTCGTCGGCCAGGTGGCGGATCGCTACGATCGCCGCGGCGTGGTCGTGCTCTGTCACGTGGCCGAGGCCGCGGCCTCGGTCGTGCTGGCGCTCGGCAGCGCCGGGGGCTGGCTGGGCCGCGACGGCATCCTGGCGATCGTGGTGATCCTCGGCGCCGCCCGCGCGTTCGAGAATCCCACCCGCTCCGCGCTCGTGCCCCGCCTGGTGCCGCTCGGCCTGTTGCCGCGCGCGATCGCCAGCATGACGTCGGCCGGCCAGACCGCGCGGATCGTGGGCCCGGCCGTGGGTGGCGCCCTCTACGGCCTCGGCGCCGTCGCCGTCTACGGCGCCGTCGCCGGCCTGTACCTCGTCAGCGCCCTGCTCATGACGCTGGTGGCCGACGGACGACCGGCCCCGCGCCGCGAGGAGCTGACGCTCGGCTCGCTGTTCTCGGGCGTCGCGTTCATCCTGCGCCGGCGGCTGCTCCTGGGCCTGATGTCGCTGGACCTGTTCGCCGTCCTGCTCGGCGGCGCCACCGCGCTGCTGCCGATCTACGCACGCGACATCCTGGCGACGGGGCCGTGGGGACTCGGCCTGCTGCGCGCGGCGCCGGCGGTCGGCGCACTGGCGATGTCGCTGGTGCTGGCGCGTCGCCCGGTCGAGCGCAACGCGGGTCCGGTGCTGTTCGGCAGCATCCTCGTCTTCGGGGTGGCGACGATCGTCTTCGGCCTGGCCACCGACCTGACGCTGTCCCTGGCGGCGCTGACCGTGCTGGGCGCCTCCGACCTGCTCAGCATGATCATCCGTCAGTCGCTGGTGCAGCTGCGGACGCCCGACGACATGCGTGGCCGTGTCGGCGCGGTGCACGCGCTGTTCACCGGCACCTCCAACCAGCTCGGCGACTTCGAGTCCGGCCTGCTGGCCGCGCTGTTCGGCCCGGTCCCGGCGGTGCTCATCGGCGGCGTCGGGAGCATGCTGGTGGTCGGGATCTGGATGTATCGCTTCCCCGAGCTCCGCCGGTTCCACCTGGCGTAGAATCCGCCTGACGGCGCAGCGCCTTTCACCCTGGAGGAGGACGATGGCCCGACCGGTCCGCTATCCCGAGCACATCGAGCCCCTCGTACGGTTCGTCGAAGAGACCGCGCCCGAGCACATCGTCGCCCGCACGCACGACCGGCTGGCCGCCGGCACGCCGGTCAAGGACATGCTGCTCGCCTCCGCGCTGGCGGTCGTGCGCTCCTCGGACCTGCCGCCCGGTCATCACGGCGGCCCGTTGCACCCTCTCGCCGGGCTGCACGCCGTGCGGCACCTCGCGGCCCGGCTGCCGCGTGAGTACGCGTCGCTGCCCGTCATCCAGAACGTCGCGGTCGCCAACAAGCACATCCACTCGCCGGCCATGGGCCCCTACATCCTGGCCGAGGCACAGCCGATGTCGGAGCACGACGACGTCGAGGCCACGCTGGAGTCGTTCCGGGCCGCCGCCGGGCGGGGCGTGTACAACGCGTGCGACCACTACTTCCTGTTCCTGCTCCAGCGCCTGTCGCCCATGCGGGTGCTCGAGCACCTGCTCGACGTCGCCATCCCGAAGAACCAGCTCGACGACCATTACTTCCTGTTTCCGGTCTTCACGTGGCGGGCGCTGGAGTTCCTCGGCTGGGAGTACGCGCAGTACATCGGCCGCGCCCCCGTGCGCTACGTGACCCGTCCGACCATGCCGGCGTCGCTCGACGACGTGGACGCGCTGATCGCCAAGTTCGGCCTCCTGGAGCGCGAGCCGCGGTTCACGACCGGTGAGGACGAGACCGCCGCCATCACGGCGCTGGCCGAGGAGATCGGCCGCTGC